>Ga0310345_10000620_pt1 | contig 48466 bp, 46 predicted proteins | sample HC15DNA20500_MG_FD_204667 | JGI IMG/M metagenome (GOLD analysis project Ga0310345, IMG submission 204667) | Marine microbial communities from station ALOHA, North Pacific Subtropical Gyre - HC15-DNA-20-500_MG | ecosystem: Environmental > Aquatic > Marine > Oceanic | place: Pacific Ocean: North...
GCTTGCGAACCCTCCTCTAAAACGCAGGGCAGTCACTGTCCGACACCCTGCATTGTCCAGGAAACCGCTGATGGAGCCCGAAAAAACGGGGGTTCCCGGATGAGAACTAACTAAGCACACCGTTTCATAAATACGATCACGTTTGCAGATGGGGCTTGTGAGGCGAGATCAAGGCAGAAGGAGGAAGACGATGCCTTGCCATCTTCGACGACGACCAACGCAGAGATCGTCCACAACCCCCATCTACCCTCCGGGTGACGACGGGACGGGCCGATGGCTTTGTCGCTCCTCCTCTACGATGCCGAGCATCTCGTCGTCGCTTCGCGCCCTCGACACCGTCGAGCTCGCCACAAACGTGACCGTATTTATGAAACGCTGTACTAAGTTGGTCTCTCATCCGCTTTTCATGCGCGTGTAAATTCTCATCTCGATTCGATTCGATTCGATATCTGATAAAATCCGAAACCGACGATCATGGACAGCTCAACGCCTCCTTCCCTTGAGAGGACTTCCTCGGACCGGCCCGCAGGAGGAGGGGAAGCCACAGCTGGTCCACGCCGTCGGAGCTGGTTCCCTGTCCTGTTTCTTGCCGTGAGTGCCGCCGGCTTCGCTTTTCTCTTCTGGAAACTCTATCTTACCCCGGAAGCGCCCCCGGTTCCCAAGGCAGACTCAGTCCAGGCCACGCCGGTGCGAGCGGCGCCGGTGATACAGGGCCTGCTCCAACTTTTTTCACAATACCCTGGCGAGCTGGACGCCGACACCAGCGATCTAGCTTCTAAGATCAGCGGTCGTCTCAACACGGTTGAAGTCCGAATTGGAGACACCCTTGCGGGAGGCGACGTAGTCGCGATCGTGGACGATAGCGACCTTCAGAACCAGCTGAAGGTGGCCCAGGTCCAGGTCGAGGTCGTAGAGGCAAACAGTCAGCGCGTGGTGGCGCGGTTGCGGGTGGCGGAAGGGGAACTGGAGCGTATGGAGCGCCTGTTTCGAGAACTGCTGATCAGCGCCCAGCAAATCGAATCTGATCGATCTTCGGTCCGGGCGCTAAAGGCCGAGCTCAAAGCCATGGCTGCTCAGAAGCGGCAAGCGGAGGCTCGGGTCGATCTCCTTTCACAGCAGATCCAGGAAACCAAGGTCCGCGCGCCCTTCGCAGGAACCGTCGGTGAGCGCTATCTGGACCCGGGGACCTTCGTCCAGCCCGGAACTCCCATTATACGGCTCGTCAAGAGCGGCCCTTTGAGGATTCGATTCTGGGTTCCGGAGGGGCAGCTATCTCTGGTCGAGCTTGGGCTTTCCTTCCAGCTCACCACCCAGATCACGGAATCCCGTACCTTCACCGGAGCCGTGAAGAGGGTGTCGAGCGAAGTCAACCGAAGCAATCGAACCGTGGCCGTCGAGGGCGTCATGGGCGAGAGCACTCTCTCCCTTCGTCCGGGGATGTACGCTCAAGTCCGTGTCGCTGGAGGAACGATCGACGGAACCATCGTGCCTGGCGCTGCCGTTCTAAAGCGGGTCAACACTCGAGGGATTGAGACCCAGGGCGTGTTTATAGCGGCGGAGGATGTGGCTCGCTGGATCCCACTGGACCTCCTCGGGCGACAGGACGATCGCGTGGCTGTCAAAGGAAAACTTTCGGCGGGGGATTTGGTCCTGGTGTTCGGACATCAGGACCTGCCCGATGGGGCCCGGGTTACCGTGGCCACCTTCGGCGCAGAGTAGGGAGTCCAAGGGAGTCAAACCATGAGTCTAGCTCGCATCGCAGTCGCCCGACCCGTTGGCACCGGCATGCTCTTTCTGTCGGTCATCGTCCTCGGTTATATCTCGGTACAGCGTCTGTCCGTAGATCTGATGCCCTCGGTGGACTTTCCCCGCATCTCCATCACGACCCGTTATGAGGGGGTAGCTCCACAAGAAATGGAGAACCTGATCACGCGTCCGGTGGAGCAGGCCGTGTCTACCATCGAGGGCCTTGAGAGAATTGAGGCGGTCTCCTCCGAGGGGCTGAGCCGGGTATCGCTTCGCTTCATGTGGGGGGTCAATCTAGACCAGGTGCTGAACGATGTGCGAACCATGCTGGATCGCATCCGAAATCGGCTCCCGGAGGAGGCAGAGGCCCCGACGGTCTGGAAGTTCAACCTGTCCGATTATCCGGTGGCGTATCTGGGACTGAGCGGTGGAGGCGACATCCGCCGACTGCGCTATCTGGCCGAGGAGACGCTGGGGCGCCGGCTGGAACGAGTAAAGGGGGTGGCGGCGGTCGAGGTCCGAGGGGGACGGGTTCGAGAGATCCAGGTGCGGCTGGATGCCAGACGCCTGGCGTCGCTGGGCATTAGCGCACAGGACGTGAGCCGGGCTCTAGCTCGGGAGAATAGGGATGTCTCCGCCGGAGATATGCTGGATGATCAGCGAGAGGTCATCATTCGGGCTTCGGGTGAGTTCAAGAATCTCGACGACCTGGCCGGTACCGTCGTGACCTACCGTCAAGGCCGACCCATCTACGTCGGCGACCTGGCGGAGGTCGTGGATTCTTTTCAACAAGTCCGGAGTGAGCTCTGGATCGATGGGGAAGGCGGAATCCGTTTGCGGATAGCGAAACAATCCAATGCCAACACTATTGAAGTTGTCGCCGCACTTCGGGAGGAGGTCGAACGGATCAATGAAGAATTCGCAGGCCGCCTCCATCTCTCCGTGATCATGGACAGCGCTGACTTCATCAAGAAGTCGGTGTCCAACGTCCAGTCGGGTGCCCTTTTAGGAGCCCTGTTGGCGGTGATCATTCTCATGATCTTCCTCCGCGACTGGCGCTCGACTCTGATCATCTCGACCGCCATCCCCATCAGTGTCCTGGCCACCTTTTCCCTCATGTATTTCTACGGATTCACGCTGAACGTGATCTCCTTCGGAGGGCTGGCTCTAGGTATCGGAATGCTGGTGGACAATTCGATCGTGGTCTTGGAGAACATCTACCGCAAGCGAGAGCTGCAGATGGAGCTCAACGAGTCGGCGGTGCAGGGGAGCCGCGAAGTCGCCGCCGCCGTCGTGGCTGGAACCGTCACCACTTTGGCCGTCTTTTTCCCGGTGGTCTTCGTTCCCGGATTTGCGGGAATCTTCTTCAAGGAGATGGCAGTTATCGTCTGCTTCGCACTTTTCTGCTCCCTGACCGTCGCCCTTACCTTGGTCCCCATGCTTACGGCGCGAGTGTTCAAGGGCCGGCCCGGCGGGAAAAGCGGCTGGACTCGACACCTGTATGACCTGGGCGAGCGCAGTCTGGCCGGACTCGAAAATCTCTACGGGGGAATGGTTCGCAGGGCTCTCTTCCATCCCTGGGTGACCATCGCGTTCTCAATACTGCTGTTGGCAAGTGCTCTTCTTCTGGTCCCCTCAATCGGATACGAGTTGATGCCCGAGGCTGACGAGGGACGGGTGGATGTTTCGGTGGAGCTCCCCATAGGTACTCCGCTCGAGACGACGAAGCAGGTGGTGCTGGAGATGGAGCGGCGTATCAAGGGCATTCTACAGCCCGGCGAAGTCGAGCACATCATGACCGTAGCGGGACCCGATCGCAGCTGGAGAGCCGGCACCTCTAATCAGGGATCTTTGCGGATCACGCTGGTACCCGTCGGAGCTCGGGAGCGGCCCATCAAGGAGATTGCTGCCGCCGTGCGCAAGTCGATCGCTGGCATGCCTGGTTCTAAGCACCGGGTTCGTCTCGGCAGCGGCAACATCCTGGTGCGCGTCATGCGGGGAGGCGAGGACCGGCTCAGCGTGGATATTCGCGGACACGACATGGAAACAGCGGATGCGCTGGCGATGGAAGCAGCTCGCATGATGAGAAAGATCCCTGGGGTTGCTGACACCACCATTGACCGGGAACCGGGGAAGATGGAGCGCGTGGTTTATGCCGACCGAGAGCGCCTGGCCCAGCTGGGTCTGGGAGGAGCGGACGTGGCTGAGGCGGTGGAACACTACATATTGGGAAAGGTGACTACCCGCTTTCGAGAGGGTGGCTACGAGTACGATATCCGCGTCCAATTGCGTCCCGATGACCGGGTTCACATCCAGCAGCTACCTCAACTTCCCATTGTCGCCTCAAACGGTGAGCTGGTGCCTCTTTCATCGGTGGCTCAGATCGTTCCGACCGAGGGGCCAACCTCTATTTCACGAGAGAATCAGGAGAGAATCGTCAAGGTCACCGCCGGGCTCGGCGACCGGCCCTTGGGGGATGTGGTGGCCGATCTGCAGGAGGGGCTCAAAAGCATCGCCGTGCCCGAGGGTTTCACTCTGGCTATCGGTGGAGAGTATGAGGAGCAGCAGAGGATATTCTGGGATCTTCTGATAGGTCTTCTGATCGCCGTCTTCCTGGTCTATGCCGTCATGGCGATTCAGTTCGAGTCCTTTCTGCATCCACTGGTGATCATGACGGCGGTACCTTTCGGTTTCATCGGCGTGGCTCTTTCCCTCTACCTCACGGGAACCACCCTGAACATGAATTCCTTCCTGGGTTCCATCGTCCTGGTAGGCGTCATGGTCAACAACTCGATCGTTCTTGTGGACTACGTCAACTTGCTGCGCCGCGAGCACGGATTCGGGCTCCACGAGGCCCTGCTGGAAGGATCCCGGCGCAGACTGCGCCCGGTCATCATGACGACGACGACCACGATTTTCGCCATGCTTCCCCTGGCCATGGGAGTGGGAGAAGGGGCTGAGCTTCAGGCGCCTTTGGCACGGGTCATCGTCGGTGGGCTCACTACCTCCACCCTGATCACTCTGGCCTTCGTCCCCTGTCTCTATTTCGTCGTCGAACGAAGGAGTCAGGCTCACCGAGTGACTGAGCTAGATGCGATTCCCCTGGGGGCAGCGACGGCGGATTGACGTTCCAAGTAACGACCGGTCGACAGCATATTTTCCCCCGCACTCAGCCAAAGCTTCCGGCCGTAGCGGTGGCCTCCAGGCCGAAGTTCTTCCTGTCGAGCCTTTGGCTCGACCACCGGCGGAATGGGGCCCACCGCTACTTCAGCGCGATCTTGCTTGTGTTGGTGGCGTCCTTTTCCGCCGTTGTGACCGCAGGGGGTGGTCAGGACAAAGACGCTGGCTTCAAAGCTCCTGAGCGTGCGGCCATCTACTCCTACGGATACCATGGACGGGCCTACCGGCTCGATCCAGCTCCTCACCTCCTGGTGGACTAGCGCTACGTCAATCCAGGTCACACCAGCTATACCTACAAGGGAAAGCGTATTCAGCGAGACCGACCTGAGGCCTATTCATCGGACATCAACTCGAATATCGAGGTTACCCCGGTGGATGTCCCATCGGGAATTCGACTTGAGTTGGTTCGAGCTACCAAGCTGGGTCCGGTGATCAGAAACGACAAGCCCTGGGAGTTCTTTACCCCCTATGTCAACCTCATCCGCTATCAGGGAAAGTACCTCCTCTTCTATAACACCACCACCTTTCGCCGAGGCCGGGGCTCCGAGGGCTACATCGTGTGTTACGCGGAGTCCACTAATGGGGTGAACTACACCAAGCCATCTCTAGGCCAGATCGAGTTCGGTGGCAGCAAGGCCAACAACATCGTCCTGGGACCCGGAGTCTGCAAATATGGGATCCACGGCCCCGCGATCTTCGTCGATCCCCAAGCGCCCCCGGCCGAGCGCTTCAAGGCCTTGTACCAGGCCGCAACTGACAAGGAGACAGTGGACAGACTTCGTGCCCTTCGCCCGGAGTCCGTTACAGTCGCTGCTAGCGACGGGACCGGGATCATGGCAGCGGTTTTCCCCGACGTAATTCGCTGGCGCGAGCTGGACGAGCCGGTGATGGGCCACGTCAGCGACACCGGGACTACGGCCTACTGGGATGAGAGTTTGCAGCGCTATGTGGGTTAGTTCCGCATGGGTGTGATGGGACGTCGCATAATCGGCCGGGCCGAGACCTCCGATTTTCGGCGCTGGCCGCATCCGGAGATGATCATGCTCCCAAATGCTGGGGGTCCCCCCTGGGTCAACTACTACACCAACGGAAGGTCGATCTACCCAGGCACCCACACCATGCACCTGATGTTCCCCATGATTTACCATCGGAACACCGACACCAGTGTCATGCGAGTCGCCAGTAGCATGGAAGGCCGCGTCTGGAATTTCCTTCCGGGTGGTGCGGTTCTGGAGCCCGGCCTCGAAGGTGAGTTCGATGGCGGCTGCATCTTCCCAGGGGCTGGGCTGGCGGAGATTTCGGGTGATCGAGTCGTCCTTCCGTACAGTGGATTTTCCGTTCCCCACAAATTCCCCCGGCTCGGACCCCTGGGCGAAATTGCCTTTGCAGTCTGGAAGAAACAACGTCTAGGTGCACTCGTGGCCGACGAAGAGGGGAGGTTTATAACCCACTCGCTGATCAGCGAGGGAGATCGCCTCTGGCTTAACTTCAAAACCGGTCGCACCGGATCGATTGGTGTCGAAGTCGAAGGAATCGAGGGACGAACTCTCGGAGAGTGCGATCCGCTTTTCGGCGATCAGCTGATGCAGCAGGTCACCTGGAACGGGCAGGCGACCCTGGGAGTGAAATCCAACAAACCGTTCCGCTTGCGGTTCCGTCTCAGGAGCGCAAAGCTCTACTCTTTTGAAATCCAGAAATCGTCCCAATCCCCTTAGGGTCTGCGCAAAAATAACTTGGTATTTTGGCATCTCATCTTCACACCAGATTCGGCCGCTCCTCAATCGCGAAATCCTCAACGTAGACCCCGCTACGCCTGCGGTTTCGCTCAATCGTCCGCGGCCAAATCTGGTGCAAATCTGAGCGCCAATTCTACCAAGTTATTCTTGCGCAGATTCTTAGAGTCGGTCTCTGAGGTAGCTTTGGCTTCCAGGCCGAAGTATATCGGGCTAGCTCTGGGCTAGCTCAACGGACGGCGGCCTGGAGCCCACCGCTACGCCGAAGGTCAGCATGCGACGTCCTCTTTCAGATCCAGCTCCTTGGGGTAGGGATAAAAAAAGGTCTGGCTCGCCAGGTAATCGTTGCGGAAGCGAGCAATCCAGGTTTCTAGAATTGCAGCAACCCTGCCCAGAGGAATTCGTTTCTCTCTGTACGACTCTAGCGCGCTCAGGAAAGACGACTTTTCACGGCTCGACAGATGATCCGAGAAGTAGCCGAAACCGTGCATCAAGACATCGATGTTCGAGGTATGCCGTGGTGCTCGGCTTAGCGCGGCTCCTAGTTGGTCACCATAGTCCTCCAACGTGGTCAGCAGCTTCTCCTCATCGCAGCGTCCCAGTATTTGTCCCATGAGTCTCATTTTGGTCTGGCTGTAGGCCATGAGCAGGAGCTTGTTCTCGGCCTGAAACTGGATCAGCCGCCGGATCGTCGGGGCTTCACGCACGAGTCGGAAGCGAGCCCGGACAAAGAGCTGGGTCAGAAAATGCTCTCGACTTCGAGGATTGGTCAGTCGCCCCTCATCCTCGATGGCGGCGTAGGGGAAGCGTTCCAGCACGGCCTGGGCGAAGAGCCCCGATCCCCTGCCAGCAACGTCCTTCTTCTCCGTTGACAGGTGGATATTGGCGTCCCTTATCGCGCAGCTGGGGGATCGGCTCTTCAGTATGAAGCCGTCAACGGCTGACAGAGAATCCAGATAGTCCTGGCCAAAGCTTTCCATCCCTTGAGTCAGATCCCGTCCCGTGGTTGGCTGGATCAGGCGCCGGCCTCCCTCACCGGCAACGATGCGGATAGGATCTCGCGGAGTGCCCAAGCCGATCTCGACCTCGGGACAAACGGTAAGGAAACGGACGTGGTCGGCTAGCTTCTGGACAAAGGGGGCGGAGACAATGTCTCCGTTGTAGCGACAGGAATCGAAGCCGAGGCATCTACTGGTGACCACGATGGGTTTTACCGGCATTGCGTGATCCGCTGGTCTTGAAAGGTCCCTGAGACTGCTCGTTGGTCGAGAAGGACGAGAATCCTCAGCTCGGTACCCAACTGGAAAAATACTCTGGCGCCCACCTGCGGGCGAGGTACATGATCTTGTTGGAGTAGGCACCATGGGGTGGCAGGATCTCCCCGTCGATCCAGGCTTCGGCGCCGGCCAGGTCAGGAAATTCCATCACCCAGGCTCGATGCCAGTCCGGCTGAGGATCGATGAGTTGGAAGGCCTCCAATCGCATCATCCGATGTTCTCGGGCTATCCCCTTCATCAGATCGATGTGTTCCTGGTCGCCTCGGACGCTCGGATCGACTGCGTCCGATCCTGGCAGCGATCGTCCAAACAGCAGCACCACGATGCCGCTGAGGTCGACCTCAAGAGACGGAATCTGGTGGGGATCCGCCAGCGTCTTTGAAGAGGAAGTACGGCGAGGATGTGTCACCCAGGTGGAGAACTCATCGGGACGGAAGGGCCGCGATAGGTAGTATTCGTAAAATCCGTAGAGACCATAGGGAGGAGCCATCTCAGCCTCGATCCAGGCTTCGGCTCCCTCCAGGCTGGGGAACTCGATGATCCAGAATCGCTCCCACCGCTCCTGGGGCGCAATCAAACGGAACCCTTCCATGCTCTTCATTCGATGTTGGCGCGCAACGGAAAGCATCAGGTCCACATGCTCCTGCTCGTACTCTCGGCGCTGGGAAGGAGCGAGGCGATGCCAGGCAGGCAGTCGGCCTCCCCTGAAGAGAACAACTATGCTTGATACCACAGCGTGATTTGGGGTCATGTCGTTTGTCTAGGGAATCGATTGCGGAGGCAGGGGCGCCACTGGATTCGTAGAGAATTGATTGGGTCGGGTCTGAATGACGGTGGCAGCGATCCGTCTGTCTCCCTGAACCGTTGCTTTCAGCAGTCCCCGGAAATCGGTGAGGTCTACCGCAGGATCCCAAGCCAGTTCGTTCACAAAGCGAGCTCGATGTCCCATCGCCGGCGGCACTATTTGAGTCGTGGCGAGAACCTGTCCTTCGGGGTTACAAAGCTGTAACTCCACCGTGACTTCCTCGTTTTCCAGGTTGACCGCCGCTATTCCGGTATTGATCTTGTTTTCATCGTCGGCTTCGACTGGGGCCAGAAACCCGAGGGGCTGTTCCTCACTACTTCCCACTCCAGCCACACCGAAGGCTCCGGCAAAGAGGATCACGCCTGCCAAACGCTTGTTCGAGCAAACGGTAACGGAGCCGACAGTCAGGTCACCCTCTCCATCCGTCCTAAAAGTACGAATACCTCCAGCCGGAACGACGACATCTAGTTCACCAGTGACTTGGGCCCCATTCAAGTCAACCGCCAGGGGTTCGCCGTTGTCGTTCTTGAGCACGATCCTGGCGCCGGCTTCCATGCTGTCGTCCAGGTTCATCAGGACGATCTGGCTAAATAGTCCGTCTCCATCTCCGAACTGGGCGAAGTAGAGCTTTTCCTCGAGCTCCGCGGCCTGGGCGGGAAGAGTGGACACCGGCTGGCTGGAACTCGTCGAGAGATCGCCGATAAAAGCCGGGGCGATCGGCAGCGTCACAAACTCACCCGGTCGAGCCTGTATCACGGTGGCTGCCAGGCTACCTTCGGCCGTCACTTTCGAGAGTCCCAGGAAATCCGAGAAGTCTACCTCCTGGCCCTGAGCTACTAGTTGGCGTGGTGATGAATCGAAGGTGATAATGGCCTGGGTTCCTGCGTCGCCTGTTATAAGTCCAGCGTCGATTTTGTGGTGTATCCCGGAGGGCGCTCTTACGATCAGAGCGAGTGCTGGCGAGAAGAACTCGATCTTTTCGAGCTTTCCACTATTCGAAGTTCCAATCTGTTCTTTCCACTGGTTGGCCTGTTGGATCGGGGCAAGACCCAACGGGTCGTTATGGTTCCAGTGGAGCCATGAAGTGTAAGGGTTTTCGACGAAGGGACCCGGCAGAAAACAGAAGGAAGGTGGGGCGAGGAACGCCCCGGAATCGTTAAAGAGCGCCGTGTAGAGGATCTGCGTTTTTTGCAGATCCTCTTGTACAACACTAGCAGGTGGATTGGCGACGAGCTGATCAACTTCAGTCTTCGCGGCATCAAGCGTCGCTTTCGATCGGGTTCCCAGTTCACCGGGGACGAGGGAGTCGAGAACTCCCTTGAGTGCCTGAAGTTCGGCCTCCACTTCGCCTCCGGGTAGTCCTGAGAGGATGTCCACCAGGCGTTCGTTAAAGTCGTTTATTCCGTCGACCAATGTTCTATATAGATCCTTATTCGCCATTCGCCCGGGATTCGACGATGACCTTCACTCGAAGCAGTTGAGACCGCCAGGTGCCCAACCATTTCAGATTGCCAGAACTATCGAGTTCGTTCCTCGGGTACCCGATGAGAACCGTATTCTCGCCTGGCTTCAAGCCAGTGACCTCGAATGTGTACTCTGTATCGCCAGAAAGAGACTGGAACGGATAGCCGTTGATAGTTTCGGTCCTACCACCTGCTGATTTCACCTCGAGATTGCGCCTACCTTTGTCCCAGATTGCTAGAGCTTCCGGTCTACCAGACAGGTACCGAATCGTTATCGGCTTGGTTTCTCCCTCACAGAGCACCAGTCGGAGAGGATTCGGAGGGTAGACAGCGATGCCCACGGTTTGGCAAAACACCGGCTCCGCGAGCAGCAAGGACAGGAGAACTGTTGTGGCAATCGCCCTGGTTTGGATCATGATTGTACCCACTAAGTGAGAAATCCTGGATGTGTCCTGTACGGTTTCATCGAGAGTCCTTACCGGAGGACCGTTCGACTCCCTGACATTCGAGTGAAACCCCTCTGAGAACCGGAGAATTCCCACCATCCGGAGTCGTTAGGACGGCACGATACTGGATCCATCCAGTCGATTCCGGTTCGATCGGCAAGCTGGCGCCCGAGCTTGTGAAATACGATTTGGGACCTGAGGGGCCCCTCCACTCTGTAGCTGCCAGTGCCTCCTGTGTCCCCGCTGCTCGCATCTGAAACTGAACCCCCGTGTCCAAGGGAGTGGTAGCTTCCCAGTGCAGAATGACCTGCTTGGACGGGGGCTTGGAGATTGGAGGTGAGATGTACTCTTCCTCCAGCCGGCGGGTATAGACGTTGCCCGGTTCCAGGATGGTGGACATGTGGGTGGCCGTGGTAGGTAATTGGGTTCGACGATCGATACTGTATCCCTGGGAACCGCCCCAGTAGATGTAGGCGCCGAAGTCGTGCCGTCCGTTCACGATGTGGTTATGGACTACGATCTCCAGGTAGCCATCCCGATTCAGATCCAGGACTTGAATGCCGCAAGAGGACTCGGCAGGCAGATCAGTTCGCCTTTTCTCCTGAAAGGTGCCGTTCCCGCCACCCCAGTAGAGAAAGATTGGAAGCGACCGGTTCATTCCATTGCTGTAGTTTCCGAATACCAGATCAAGGGACCCGTCCCGATTGAGGTCGCCTATCCCGGTTTCGATGTTGGAGTAACCCAGAAGCCGCACCGGCGGCCCTGCTAAAAAACCCTGCTCAGATCCATAGTAGATGTAGGATTCAGCTCGTTTCGACTTTTGTTCCAGGCTGAAGCTGCCGCTGAAGATCAAGTCGAGCCAGCCGTCGGCGTCCAGGTCAGCCACTCGAGAGGTGACGGAAGCGTCGGTCTTCAGAAACAGAGGCTCCCGCTCCCCGAACCCTGAAGCGCTGCCCCAGAGGATGCTGGAGCGACCGCTGATGGAGGCGTTGATCATGTCGAGAAAACCGTCCCGATCCAGGTCTGCCAGGGTCGGATGAACAGTCGCCTCGGGCAACGGGAACTCCTTTCGGCGCTCAGCGTCGAAGCCTTCGGAACTACCCCAGTAGATGACTCCGGAATCATCCTGACCGGGTCTTCGTTTGGAGCAAAGTAAATCAAGGTAACCGTCCCGGTTCAGGTCGGCTGTCCGGCTCCCCAACAGGGTTCTTCCGGTTGCCAACTGCGTACGCCGCTTCTCGTCGAAGCCTTCCGGACCACCCCAGCAGATCACCGACATGAAGACCAGGTCGGGATATCCGTCATCGTTCAGATCCGCATTTGTAACCTGACCATCCCCGACATTTCTGAGTCCCGTCATGGAAGCAGCCGAGTAGTGTCCGTGTCGGTTCCCCCAGAAGATCTGTGCTGTCAGAGGATCTGGGTATTTCCCGCTGAGGTGATTGAGAAGGGCAATGTCAGGCCTGCCGTCGTTGTCCACATCGCCGGCTGCCACTGAGAGAGGGCCAAACCCTTGGATCTCGGATCGCAGATAGGGCGCGTACCCTTCCGGACTCCCCCAATAAATGTAAGAGGGAACGTCGTGACCCTGATCGTCCTGGTGGTTGGCGAAGACGATGTCCGTTGCTCCATCGGCGTCGAAGTCCTCCAAGGCCAGTCCGACGGCTCTCAGCGTCGGCAAACTGGTAGACTGGTCGCGAGAGAAACCTGCTGGCGATCCCCAGAAGACAATCGAAGTCGTCTCGGTACTTGCCACTACCAAATCGACTACTCCGTCGCCATTCAGGTCAGCAGCTGCCGCGTCTTGGGCTCCGGCAACAGGCAGACGGATGGCGTCCTCAAGTGAAGGCTCTTCTCTCCGTCCGCCGGGTAGAACCAGAGAGTACTGCCCTTCCAGGGCCAGGAACAGCTCGGCCGCTTTATCTCCGTTCAGTTCGAGGGTGCGCAGGCCTATGGCGCCTTCTTGGGTAAGGGTTACCCTTTTTTCGAGTGGGAATTTTCCGGCTTGACCATAGTAGATAGAGAGGCTGGAGCTCTGGTCGCGAGGAGCGTTGATGAAGGCGAGGTCGGCGGATCCGTCACCGTCGAAGTCGCCGCTCGCAATGTCCAGGGCATTGTGTGTCCGAATCGACTGGCGTCGCTCGGGACTGAAACCTGTCGCTCCTCCCCAGTAGATGTAGGACTCCCGATTGTCTCGGGGGCCGAAGCGGGGCTCCCACTCGTAGTCTCCCCGATTGGCGAAAACCAGATCGAGATAGCCGTCGACATTGAGGTCGGCGACATCCAGTCCATGGGCGAAGGAAGTAGGCAGCTCTGTGCGCCGGCTCTGACTAAAGCCGGGACCACCCCAGTAAATGTAGGCATTCAGCTTATGGCTGTAGTTGTGGATCAGATTCACGAAAACCAGATCCAACCAGCCATCTCGATTCAGGTCTGCCAATCGGCTTTTCCCTCCTCCCAGGGTAGGGAGTCTCTGGACCTGCTTCTCATCGCGGAGGATTCCGTCCAATAGTGAGAACCGAGGATGGTCCTGCCACAGCGGGGGGAACAGCGAGGCAAACTTTCCCCGATCGTTCCGATAGACGAAGGCGTCGGGAGTCTCGGAGCGAGAGTTTTCGTCCTGGGTGAAGACCAGATCCGGGAATCCGTCCCGATTCAGGTCCCAACGATGAATCATCTGGACGCGACCAGCAGCCGAGACGTAGGTGTTCCGGCCGCTGTCACCAAAGGTGCCCTTGGAGAAGTCCGCAAACCCAGAATGGCGGATCCAAACCGTGGGTTCGGCAGAAAAGAGATCCTGGTGGAGACCGGAGATTGCTGCCCAGACTGTAACGAAACAAAGTAGTCTGCTGCACATGGAAGAGTGTTTCAATATCGTCATGTCGTCCTTTCGCTCTGTTTTTCTTATCACAGAGACACCCCAAAGGCGACTGCCCGAGTGGGCTCCTACCTCGCTCCCTCAGTGGGTTTTGCTTTTTCTGACGGAGATGGATAGCATCTCGACGACATCAGGCTGTGTTGCGCCCTTGATCCTAGACGAGCTTCAAGTTTGGACCAACCGAATGGAGGAGTCGAGATGACCTGCCGAAGCACACCGCGATGGATGCTACCTATATGCGGCGTCCTGCTCGTAACAATCACGCCAATCTTCTAGGCCCAGAACAATGTCTCGCTGGATGCGCTGGTCTGGCCACAATTCGTCGTTGGACAGCTTGTCGACGGAACCACTTACGAGGTTGATTTTCTGATTGCGAACACGAATCCCGATCAAGGTTGGTCAGGCGAGATTCTTCTGACCAACCAGGCTTTTTTCCCCGCCAACGACGTCGAGGCGATAGATCTGGATGAGGATGGAGCACAGAGCGTCACTCTCAAGCGCCGCAGCCTGAGGAGGAAGGTGACGCTCAACGACCCCGTCTCCGATGGTATTATCGAAAAAACGACGGATTTTAAGATTTTCGGCCAACAGGCGTTCTTTCCTTGGGAGAAGATCCTTAATTTACTCGAGCAGTACCTATCCGGGCAGGTCGAATTATTGGGCTTGGGCGGAAAGGTAATCGCCATGACCGCCCTGGACGTGGTTTCTCCGCCCCTTGGTGCGAACGTACAGATTTCGGGGATCGAAGTGAAGCAGGTCGACGGACCTTTCTCGGTAGACGGCCAGTGAGCTGGAACGTAGCGGTAGTCTCTGCACGCTCGGCGATCTTGAGAATTGAGTTCTTGGAGCCTTTGTACTAAAGTGGGTTTTTCTTAGAGGAGGGGACATCATGCTTGAAGAGCTTCGCGGAAAGGTTCAGACCGTCACCGGGCCCATCGAACCAGACGAGTTGGGCGTAACCCTGATTCACGAGCACTTGTATTTCGATCTGACCTGCTATTACCAGGAGCCTCAGGATGAAAAGGGTAAGCGCCTCACAAAAGAGGAACTGACCCTATCCAATCTATTCTGGGTGAAGCAGAACACCATGAACTCCTGGACCAATCTCCGATCCTACGACGACGATATCATCGCCTCGGAAGTGGAGATCTACCGAGACCTAGGAGGACTGTCCATCGTCGACTGCACCATCAACGGTATCGCCCCCAATCCGGTCGGCCTGAAGAGGATGTCCGAACGCACCGGGGCCAACGTTATCGCCGGAAGCGGCTACTACATCTACCCTTCCCACCCACCTGATATGGATTCCAAGTCAATCAAGGACATCGAGGAAGAAATCGTCCAGAATGTAACTGAGGGCATCGACGGAGTCCGATCAGGACTCATCGGTGAAATCGGAGCTTCCTGGCCGCTGCATCCCAACGAGGAGAAGACATTCAGGGCTGCTGCCCGAGCTCACTTGAGGACCGGGGCTCCTATCTCGATCCATCCCGGCCACGATCATGACTCGCCCCTCTCGCTGGTGGAGTTCATGAAAGAGGAGGGCGTTGATCCGAACCGAATCATCATGAGCCACATCGAGAACCGGTACCGCGAAAGTAGGGATTCCTACAAGAAGTTGGCGGACACCGGCTGCATGCTGGGATTCGACACCTTCGGCCGCGACATGTACTTCGCCGGTGCCGGTCGTCAGCATCCCCCTGACGAGTTAAGGATCGACATCATCTCGGGATTGGTGGCCGACGGCTATGCCGGTTCCGTGACCGTGGCTCAGGACTGCTGTTTCCAGTGCGATCTGGTCCACTACGGCGGCTACGGCTACGGCCATATCCTGGAAAATATTCTCCCCAGACTCAAGAACAGGGGCGTCAGCAACGAGGCGATCCAGCAGATCCTGGTAGAGAATCCGAAGCGAGTTCTTCCTTTCAAAGATCCTCGTTAATCTCGCCCCCAGAGGCCCTGGCCGCTCGCACGCCTGCAATCTTAGAAGCGCCTGGGGGTATGATCCCTGTCGGGCCCGCTCCCTGACAATCACGGCTCTGTTACCTGGCGAAGGCTGCTTTCGCATCCTCGTGGTTGATATTTCAGCTTAGTCCCACCCCAAGGGAGCCCTGGCCCCATTGGAGAAGGAAACTTCGAATGATCCAGAATAGAGGCTGTAGCAAAAGCCCCTGTAGGTTGGAAGGGTCAAGCTCCCGCCTCGCTGTTGCTTCGGCGTGCGTACAGAGCCGTGACCGTGAAGGAGCGGGCCTCGATCACCGATCGGGACAGGTGGCGAGTCCATAAAAAGAGGGTCCTCGGGCGCGAATGTCTAAGCGTCTGAAAAATCATGGTTTTCTTGACAACGCCCATTTCCGGTCCTTTCGAAGACCCGGGATCAGGCAGCCTGATCCGGATTCAAGCAGAGATCGAAGTTGAAGTCGATGCGAGCCCTCGACGCCGTCGCGCTCGCCATGAACATCATCGTAGGAACCACAAGATGAACCGTCCCGGGGCATGCTCCTTCCACATCTGGGAGGCAACGATTACGGCACCGCTGACCATGGCGAGATTGCGAACTTCGTCTGAGCGAACCAAAGCGACGACTGCCCAGCAGCAACCCGGGAAGAGCACCATGACACTGGCAGGCTGTTCTCACCGATTTCCCACAGAGGATAGGGATTCACAAAGGTCAGGAGGATCCCGAAGGCTGTAAAGAAGTAGATTCCGTTCCGCAGCACCCGCTCACTCAGGATCGGCACCAGGGAAGGCTGGCTTTTGCTCTTTGCCAGCAGCAGCAGCCGTGGCAGAAGGTAGAGCAGCGGCAAGTAGCCCGTGAACGTGGTGACCTCGAGGTCGCCGTATTCGTAGTAGCCCAATGGGATCCAGGCCAAGAGCATCAGAAGATCCAGATTCCGCCACGAAAGCAGGTCCCTGCGGTCGTAGAAGATCCAGACAACCCAAGCAGCCAGCAGAATGAAAAGAATGAGGTTGTCAGTGACCGGAAAGAATAGGCGCACGCTATCGCTTCTCTATAATCGACAAGATCGCAGGTTGCGGCGCTACTTGAAAACTGTGTTGGATCTCAGGCAGTGCCTACCGGAACCGCAGAGAGAACAGGTCAGCGTCCTTCATGATGAACCGCAGCCTTACTGGCTTGCCCGCCAGGCGGCGCAGCGGTTTATCGGAAGTGGTTTTGGCGTGGCTCCTGCTCCAGACCACCTGGTGTTCGATCTCGTCTCCCCAGATCAGGGGGGACTCCTCAAGCGCAAATCCCGGAATGGGATTTCCGTCGGCATCCTGTATCTCCAGCCGAATGCTGCCGGCTGCGGAGGTAGCGAGGTTGAGCACCAGATTGTCGCCTTCGAAGGTGAGCGGCTTGCTGATCCATTCGCCGCCCGAGTATCCAGCGTGGAGGGACACGAAGCCATCGGTGCGGATCACCATCCTTTCCATGTAGTTGGAGGGGAAGGTGTAATCGCGCTGAATAAAGAGAGAGATTTCATCAGGCTGGGTAGCCAGTAGACCCCAGGCGGGGGTGTTGGTGCGGTGGGCCCAGTTGCGCACGCCTATTCCGGGACGGATGAAGGCTTCCAGAAAGCGGGTCCAGTGAACTGCGTCACGGCTGGACATGAAGATGGCGTCAGAGCATCCGCTAATAGAGCCCTGGTCGAAAGGCTTCATGGTCTTCCAGGGAAGGAAACGTCGGGGGAAGGCCAGGTAGATGTGGGGGGCCCGGAAGTAGGGCCAGGTCGCATTGGTGTACAGATGCTCCAGCGGAGCCTCGCCGAAATCCCCCCATTGACCCGTCGTCCAGTTTCTGAAATCGGTGGAGGTAGATGTTCTGATAGTGCGCACTCCATTGGCGAAGTCCCGGTAGACACAGACGTAGTGTTCTTCGACGGTATCCCAGAAAGTCAGGTTGGGAGAGTCGAAGGCTCCGTCGGTGAGGATGGGCTCCTCCTGCATCTGCTTCCAGTGGATTCCATCAGGCGAAGTGAAGGCGAAAAGCCCTCCCTTGTCCGGGCCCACTGCTTTGTAGCGTTCCTGATCTGGCGCCGCAGGATTGACGTCCTTGACGACCATGAAGGACGCCGATCCGGTTCCCATCCAGACGATGTTATTCTCCTTGGATCCCTCGAATTCAATGAGCCCCAGGCTGGGCCGGGCCCAGTGGATTCCATCCCGACTCTCGGCGTAGCAGGCGGTGTGAGGGTGTTCGGGGACGACCACCTCGCCTGGCTCCAGGATCGACTCCAGGGCATACCCGGCATGTGAGCTGCCCCTGTAGTACATCCGGTAGAGATCGCCATCCTGGAAGACTACGGCCTCACTGCCGCTCGTAACTCCCTCCCAGGGTTTGTCGAATACCATCGCCTTTCCAGCGGACTCCGGGGTGTGGAGCTTCAACTCCAGCCCCTCCATCGAATCGGTGAGGTAGTCGTCGACGAATAGCTCCAATCTGGAACCGAGTTCCAAAGTCGAAGCAGAGGACTCTTCATCATGATGCTCGAGAGTGGTGGCAGCGATGGAGATCAGGGCGAGGGAGATCAAGGGGATCAAGCGTTTCATAGTGTCGAGTTCCTCGAGTCGGATTCAGGGGCCATCGGAGACACCAGCCACAATCAGATAAAACCTCGCTCGGATTGGATCCGGCTGCTGATTCTTGTGAAATAGAACCGAAATCCTATTCTGGCTATCGAGACGATACATGCGCAGGGTAGCGGCCCAGCGGCGGGTTTCTTCCTGGTACTGGGGTAGACCGGTCTTGCTGTGATGGCGCTCCGCGTCGGTGCCCACGGGATTGGAGGTGGAACGCAGGTGGATGGTCCCAACCAATGGATATCCGATCTCCTCCTCCCCAGGGGAGCCCTCTTCTCGCTCTCCTGCGGTGACGGCCTTCATGCCCTCGGCCGAGATGAAGTGGAGGGAATAACTCCCACCCTCGGCTCGCAACTCAAGGTCGAATGGGCCCTTCTCCAGACGGCTTCCTTCGGAAGTCTTCAGGCTCAGGGGCAGGTCAACCTTACCCACATAGGGTGGGACGCTTTTGGGTTTCGGATCCTCGGCCCAAGCCGGAGTCAGGACCAAAAGCAGAAGGGCAGTAAGGGAAACCTGCTCACGCGGGTATCGCAAGCGAGCCTCCAGTCAATCTCCGAGCCAGATCCGGACCTCGCTCGCCGCCTTCTCCGACTCCGCTGAGGCGCTTTTCCAGGCCCTGGGAGAAGTAGGTCAGTTTGCGATGATCCAGTCCCAGCAAGGTCAGCATGCAGGCGTGTAGGTCATTGACATGAATCTTGTCGTCGACGGCGACGAATCCGAAATCGTCAGTGGCTCCGATGGCCTGGCCGCCTTGGATGCCGCCTCCAGACATCCAGGCGCTGAAGCCAAAGGGATTGTGATCGCGGCCGTTCTTGCCCTGCATCACCGGAGTACGCCCGAACTCCCCTACCGAGACCACCAGGGTGCTCTCGAGCATCCCTCGCTGCTTGAGATCTTCAAGCAGAGCGGCGATGGGCTTGTCGGCTTTCCCCGAGTTTTTGAGGTGGTTCTTGTCACATTCGCCATGGGCGTCCCAGCCATCGCTGTAGAGTTGAACGAAGCGGACACCCCGCTCAACCATGCGGCGCGCCAGCAGGCACATGCGGCCGAACTTCTGGGTCTTCTCTTCCTCGAGTCCGTACGTTCTCTTGAGGTGCTGAGGCTCCTGGGAAAGGTCGATCAGCTCTGGCGCTGCCATCTGCATGCGGAAGGCCAGTTCGTAGTTCTCGATCCGAGCCTCCAGGCGGCTGTCCCCGGGACGAGATTGGAGATGGTTTCGATTCCAGCCCTTGACTCGATCCAGGAGTGCCCGCTGTCGTTGAGGGCCGATCTGGTTCGGCGGACTCAGGTTCTGGAAGGGCTTCCCCTCGGTGTTGATCAGCGTTCCCTGGTAGATGGCTGGCAAGAATCCGGTACCAAACAGGGAGGTGCTGGATCGGAGGACATCGTCAGTCATCACGATATAGGAAGGCAGGTTATCGGTCTCGCTGCCGAGCCCGTATAGGACCCAGGAGCCCATGCTGGGGCCACCCAGTAGAAGGGTTCCGGTGTTCAGATAGGTCAGGGCCGGGCCGTGGATGAATGACTCGTGATAACAGGACCGTAAGATTGCCAGATCATCGGCATGTCCGGCCAGATTCTCGAAGAGATCTGAAATCTCTATTCCTGATTTCCCCCGCCTCTTGAAAATGCGACGGCTAGCCATGAGCTTGGACTCATAGGGGTGGATCTGGGCCAGTTCCAGATCGGTTCGGAAGCTGGGTGGAAGAGGCTGTCCATGATACTTCTCCAGGGCTGGCTTGGGATCGAAGCTGTCGACCTGGCTTAGCCCCCCCTGCATGAAGATAAATATCACACTCTTGGCCTTGGCAGGGAAGTGGGATGGGCTGGGGGCCAAAGGGTTTGTCAGAGATCTGCTGACGGCTCCCATGAGGGGCTCGTTCTGGAGGAGATTCCCCAGGGCCAGCGACCCGAATCCGAAAGACGAAGTTCGCAAAAAGTCACGCCTGGAGGTGACTTCGAGCTGGCCCCGACAAGATGTGTTCTTCATCCTTCGCCTCTCTTGGTGATCAGTCCACGAAGAGGAATTCGTTCAAATTGAAGACCGCCAGGCAAAGTTCGGTCAAGCCCTGAGCTTGCGCCCGATCGATGTTCTCGAGTTCGGCGGGACTCCCTTTTGGCAGTTCGCTCCAGCCCTTTCCATCAGCGCTGGCGATCGCCTTCAGAGACTCCCGTAATTCGTCAGCGCTGGGGCCTCGACCCAGAGCTGTCTCCCAAGCGTGGCGTACCCATTGGGGGGGGTAGTCTCCACCTTTCCGAATCAGACGGCCCGCAAAGATCAAAGCCTGCCGGAAGACAGCCTGGTTGTTCAGCAACCAGAGGGACTGAGGGGCCACTGTCGTCACGGAACGCTCCGGACAGCTGACGGCCGGGTCGGGGGTATCGAATTTCTGGAACATGGGGAAGGTGAAGTTTCTCCGTGACAGGATATAGATCCCCCGGCGGGTGTGCTCTGCTGGGTCGGCGGGGGCGGTCCAGGCCCACTTGAGCCGAAATCCCGCCAACTCATTCTCTGACAGCGGGGGCGCCACCGGACGGCCGTACATCTTCGGATTCAGGTTCCCGGCGACCAAGTGGATGCTGTCCCACAAAGTTTCCGCCTCCAACCGTCTGCGATTGGCGCGCCACAGATAGGCATTGTCGGGGTCAGCGAGGGCGTTTCCCTCACGATGGAAGCGACTGGTCATGCGGTAGGTGGAGGAGTGAAGGATGAGCCGGTGCATGGACTTGAGGCTCCAACCCTGGCGAACGAACTCGGTGGCTAGCCAATCGAGGAGTTGAGGATGCGAAGGAAGTTGTCCTTGACTGCCAAAATCGTTAGGAGTCGACACGATGCCCCTGCCGAAATGCCATTGCCAGATCCGATTGACCATGACTCGCGCCGTCAAGGGGTGGTCGGGGCGGGTCAGCCAAAGGGCTAGCTTCTTGCGGTAGCGTGGGCCGTAGGGGTTCTCTTCATCGAACTTGACCCCGCTTGCCAAACTGCTAGGCAGACCGGGGCCAACTTTCTCGCGGGGGCGATCCAGATCACCCCTTTCCAGAACCCTGACCTCGGGAATCAACTCGGTCTGGATATGTCTCAAGACCGTCGCCGATGGATTGTCATAGAAGCCGTCGAAGCGGACTCTGTGAGAAGGGTCCACTAGCGGCAGTTCCAGGACCTTCTCGGCGATGGCCATCATCAGCCGGGTCCGCTCCTCCATCTCTTCGGGAGTCAGGTGTTCGTGCCATTTGAAGTCTGTGCCAGGGGCGAGCTTGCCGAGCTCCTGTTCCAGCGGAGCCGCTAGTTTCTTCTGCTCCTCCGTCCGCTCCTTCTCGGGCACCTCATAGGCTCGAAGCACCTCCGGGGGGAACTCGGCCTTCATCGTCTCGGTCAGACGCTTTTCCACCTTGGCCTGGAACAGCTCGTGTGCATGCCGACGCTCGTCCAGGGCGATGTACCTGGGGTAGTGCTCGTTGCGGTGGAACATACTCATCTTGGTCACGACCGGAACCTTCACCGGGTGCGAGGGCGCGAAGATGGCCTGCATCCGGTAATAGTCCTTTTGGGAGAGGGGATCGAACTTGTGATCGTGGCAGCGCGCGCAGCCCAGGGTCAGGCCCAGGAACGCCGAGGCGGTGGTATCCACCGAATCTGTCAGGCGCTCGTAGCGGAGCTTGGGCGCGTCCAGGGCGGATTCGCCGATAGAGGGCCCGAAACCGAAGAGGCTGGTGCCTACTAGCGCCTCCATGTGTTCCACTTTCTCCGGTCGGATGCCGTAGCTGGTCTCGTATAGGTCCAGGTTGTCGGGCCACAGTTCGTCGGCGGCAATCTGCTCCTGAACGAAGCGGTCATAGGGCTTGTCTTCATTGAACGACTTGATCACGTAGTCCCGATAGCGCCAAGCGTTGGGATAGTACTCGTCGGTCTCGAAGCCTCCGCTGTCGGCATAGCGGACAGTGTCAAGCCAATGCCGGGCCCAGCGCTCACCGTATTGCGGCGAATCGAGCAGGCGGTCGACAAGCTTCGCATACGCTCGGGGAGAAGCGTCGTGCACAAATTCATCGACCCCTTCGGGTTTGGGAGGAAGACCGATGAGATCGACGTACATCCTTCGTACCAGCTCCGGTTTGCTGGCCTCGGGAGCTGGTGCCAGGTTCTCGGCCTTCAGTCGGGCAAAGACAAAGCTATCAATGGGATTTCGAACTCGATTGGAGTACTTGGGGTTCTCAGGAACGGGAGGCCGCTGCGGTTTGCGAAAGGACCACCAGCGTGTTTCCGCTCCGTTTGTCTCTGCCAAGGCATCAGGCCAGGAGGCTCCCTGGTCTACCCAATCCTTGAGAACTCCCAGGTCTGCATCTGATAGCCGCGTTTCACCCGGCGGCATCTTGAGATTTCCTAGATGTGTGAGTGCCTGGTAAAGAAGGCTTGAGTCAGAATCTCCAGGAACGAGCGCCGGGCCCCGGCTGCCACCTTTGAGGACAGATTCTCGGGTTCGCAGATCCAGGCCTGCCATCTGAGCAGCACCGTGACAAGTCCAGCAACTCTGTTCCAAAATACCCAGGGCCCGATCGTTCAGGCTGGATGAGCCATCGAAAGTAGATTTCTTTGGGGTCGCGGAAATCGCAGTCAGAAAAAGAGCCGAGGTCAGGAACACCGGGCACAGCCTGAACCAACATCTCCGGAAGTCACCAATTTTGGGAGATTTATTCACCACTTGTGGCACCGATCGTACTGGGCTCAGGTTAGCCGTCCGACGAAGACTTGTCAACGTATCACTCGTGTGAGCGAGGTCTTCTGAAGTGGCTGAAGCCCCTATTCGAGAAGCCCGCTGAAGCGGGTTTAGGTCGCTCTAGCGGCCTGGAGCGAAGCGTAATAGACCGGTCCTTTTAGGGTCGGGATCAGAGTCAATCCCGCTTCAGCGGGCTTCTCGAATGAAGGCTTTAGCCATGACCCGGTCCTGTGTTACCACGACTAATCGATGAGACTCAGACTGTGCACCTTTAGTAGACAGGTTACTTCCAAACCGATGGCGAGCTCGAGGTCAGAGGCCGCCTCAGGGGTGACTACTGCCCAGAGAATCTGGCCCACATCCACTGCGACGAAGACGTCTCCGGATATTTGGATAAGTTGCCGAACCTGGCCGGTCAGGTGATTTCTGGAGCTCAGATCCTTAACATCGTTGCGGCTGAGGACGACTGCTGCCGGGGAAAACTGGATGAAAAGGGGACTACGGTGGGATAGTGGACCAGCTGGAAGTTGAATCCTGTGCCCACCAACTCGTGCGATGGCAAGTCCCGCTTGTTCCTCGATCTCCTCGACTCGGAGCAGGTTGACGGGCCCAGCCGAATCAGTCCATCCCAACGGTTCCGGACGGGTCAATACTTCTTCCGGTATCCCATCTGCCAAGAGCCGACCGTTCTCGATCAGGACGACCCAGTCTGCCGCCCGTCGTACCTCGGCTTGAGCGTGGGTCACGAACAGCGTGGGAATGCCCCACTCGGACACGACCCGCTCCAGGTAGGCGAGTACTCTAGCCTTGAGAGGCGCATCCAGTGAGGCCAAGGGTTCATCCATCAACAGCAACTCGGGACCACTAAGGAGGGCTCGACCCAGGCCCACGCGCTGTTGCTCCCCACCTGAGAGGCCTTCAGGATAGCGGTCTAACAGGGCAGCGATCTCGAGAACATCGATCACTCGTGCAAAGTCGAGAGCGCGGCGTTTGTGCTTTCTCCAGCGCTCACCGTAGCGCAGATTGGACTCGACCGTCAGGTGCGGGAAGAGCAACGAATCCTGAAAGACCACGCCTACATTGCGGGCCTCGGGTGGGAGACAGCGACCCGCCGCAGTATCTAGAAGGGTCTGACCTGCCACGCAGATCCTGCCTTCCTTAGGACTTGTCAGGCCAGCGATCATCGAAAGGATGCTGCTTTTCCCGCTTCCGGAAGGACCGAACAGAGCTGCGAAGTGAGCTTCCAGGTTCAACCTCAAGTCCAAGCTGAACCCGTCAGGGTAGAGGTGCTGGCACTCGAATTCCAAAAGACTCATCGTCTAGGAAATCTCCCCTGCAACCTATCTAACGCTGGTGCACTGCGTGGCGGCGTTCCAGTAGTTCGCTGACTCCCAGAGCGAGACAGGCCAGCAGGATCGACAGCAGAACCAGCCGCCACGCCTGATCCATTCCCTCTGCCCGGTTGGCCAACGAGAAGACGGCTAGAGGCATGGTCCGAGTTTGACCACTGATGTTGCCGGCTACCATGATGGTCGCACCGAACTCCCCCAGGCTGCGAGCAAAGGCCAGCAACCAGCCCGCTATCAGCCCGCGTTTGGCCAGGGGTAGGGCGATCGTGAGGAACGCGGTCAGCGGCCCTGCTCCCAAGCTACGAGCAGCTGATTCGAGGCGAGGGTCTGTCTGCTGGAAGGCCAACCGAATCGCTCGCACCATCAGGGGAAAGCTGACAACGGCAGCCGCCAGGACCGCTCCGGTCCAGGCGAAGACAATCTTGACTCCAAACCAGGACGCCAGGAAGCCGCCCACCGGGCTCCGGGGAGAAAAGCAGATCAGCAACAGGTACCCAGTGACCACCGGAGGCATCACCAGCGGGAGGTTGACCAATGCATCCACCATCCACTTTATCGGCGAGCGGCTGCGTGCCAGCCAGTACGCTGTCAACACCGCGATTGGTAGTCCTGCCGAGGCCGCGCACAGGGCTACCTGAAAGCTCAAGCTCAGTGCCGCCCATTCCTCGGCGGACAGGAGGGGGATGTTGGGTGTCATGGAGAGTCGCCCGCCGGAGAATGGATAGTGAATCCGAACCTTCTAAAGAGCGCAGCAGCGTCGGCGGACTGAAGGTATCGGTAGAGCGCTTGAGCATCCGAACTGCTCTGGGCCGCCTTAAGCAATACCAGAGGATAGGTGATGAGATCATGGGATTCCACCGGGACCTCGAAGAGGACTCTTGCGCCTGCGCTGATGTTGGCATCGGTTGCGTAGACGATCCCTACTTCCGCCGCACCTCGCTCTACGTAGGCCAGCACCTGACGCACATCGGCGCCGGTCACGACTTTCGTTTCGAGTGCCGACCAGAGGCCCAGGTTGACCAGGGCCTGCCGGGCGTAGATCCCAGCCGGGGCGGCGCTGGGATCGGCCAGTGCCAGATGGTCAAAGGGTAGCGCTGCCAGTTCTTCAATCGTCCTCACGCCCAATTTGGAATCGGATGCGACGATGACTACCAGGCGGTTCCCCAACAGATCCACACGACCCGCAACCAGACCCCGCTTCTCCAGAGCGCCGACCCACTCGACATTTGCCGACAGGAAGACGCCCGCATCGGCACCGTAAATGATTTGCTGGGCCAGTGCTGAGGAAGAGGCAAAGTTGGTGAGTATTCGGGTCCCGTTGTTGGCCTGAAAAGTCTGGCTCAGCTCTTCCACCGCGTCGGTGGTGCTCGCAGCTGCGAACAGCAAAAGGGGCTGGGGCGATGGATTCCCACAGCCGACAGCGACAAGCAATGCCCAGAGAAGGAGCGCCGGTAGACTGTTCGAATTTGCTCCTTTAGATGCTCCTTTCATGGATCTGATGGATAGTACAACAACTTGGACTTCGGTACGCTCACCAGGTTCGGTGCTGCGCTGGATTATTCAGGGGAGGCGACTTCAAGGGAACATCCCCTACGCCGAAGGCGTTAATGCGTGTAGCCCAGACATCTGAGGTTTGAAGTCAAGTCTTTTTTCACTATTTTGTCTCTGAATCAGCTGGTTGTGTTTTTTTCTACAGCTTGATTGCTCTCTACAAGAAGGCCAGCAAAGGGGCGTTGTTCGCCTTCAAAGAAGCCACATAAATGGCGTCGTCGTAGGGGACCCGGTTCTGCCAGTCTCATCTTCCCGATCTCAGTGCCTTTCCAACTATAAGGGTTGGCGAAGCGAGCTACCCTGGGTTTAAGTCGCCTGCCTTTTCTATGCTGAAAGCGTTATTGCAATTTGTTTCCACTCGGCAATAACCCCTTCGAGGTAGCGCATTTTCTCTTGAACGACCTGACCCAGGGTAGCTCGCTTCGCCAACCCTGGACTACTGGGGAGGTTGTGCTGTTGTCCGGCTCTCTCCTCGGAACGTGGGCTCATCTTGCCAACGACTCAAGTCTTTCGCGGCTCTGCCGGACTTGGCTTCGCAATGCTGGTAATGCACGCGCTTGCGGCACCGTCCGGGGACAGGAGACGTGCGACGAATTCTTGAAGTTTCAGCTTAATGGGGCTCGGAACATGCTAAGGTTCTATTTCCATGACTCCGTGAGTCTCCTGAGGTTGGATCAATGCCCGGACTCGTCCTGACCCTATGCTGGATGTTGATGATTCCGCTTTGGGCGGAAGAGTCAGGCGCCCTTCGCGAGCAATACTGGCCGCAATGGCGCGGACCGCTGGGCACGGGTGTGGCGCCCAATGCAGATCCACCTGTCGAGTGGAGCGAAGACAAGAACATTCGATGGAAAAGGGCGCTGCCGGGTCTCGGGCATTCTACGCCGATCATCTGGGGCGACCGCATCTTCCTGACCACCGCCGTTCCTTATGGTGAGCCGCTGGAACCCGTCTACGACAATGCTCCTGGCTCGCACAGCAATCTACCGGTGACGCGCAGACACAAGTTCGTGGTGCTTGCCATCAATCGCAGCGACGGGAACATTCTCTGGCAACGAGCGGTATATTCCGGTCTTCCGCACGAGGGTGGACACTACACCGGGAGCCTAGCATCTGCTTCATCGGTCACCGATGGCGAGCGTCTTCTCGCTTTCTTTGGCTCGCGCGGGATCTACTGCCTGGACCTGGACGGGAAGCTGCAGTGGAAGAAGAACCTGGGAGCGATGCAAACCAAACATGGGCATGGAGAGGGTAGTTCACCGGTACTCCAGGGTGAGACCCTGGTCATCAATTGGGATCACGAAGGCCAGTCCTTCGTAATGGCACTCGACAAACGCACTGGCAGGCAGCGCTGGAAGATCGCTCGTAACGAGGTCACTTCGTGGGCTTCTCCCATTAGCATCGTCCAGGATGGGATTCCGCAGGTCATCATCAGCGGAACGGATCGTGTACGCGGCTATGACCTGGCGAGTGGAAACATCATCTGGGAATGCGGGGGACTCTCAGACAATATCGTTGCCTCGCCGGTGGCAGGTGCAGGCATGGTCTTCGTCGGTAGCAGCTACGATAAACGAGTTCTGCTGGGGATAAGGCTGGCCGGTGCCAAAGGGGACATTACGGGTACGGACCAGGTCGCATGGTCGCGGCTGCGCCGTACACCCTACGTCCCATCGCCTCTCCTCTATGGAGGATCGCTTTATTTCCTTGCTCACTACCAGGGGGTCCTTTCACGAGTCGCTGCCAACACCGGAGAAGATCGTCCGGGGCCCCTTCGTCTGGAGGGCATAGGCAACGTGTACGCCTCTCCCGTAGCGGGGGGAAATCGTGTATACGTGACCGACCTCAAAGGAACAACGCTCGTAATCAGTCACGATGACAAGCCCAGGATCCTGGCGCGTAACCAGCTACAGGACGGCTTCAATGCGTCGGCCGCGTTAGTGGGTGAGGAGCTCTACCTGCGGGGCGAGAGGAACCTCTATTCTATCAGGGAGACCGCGCGGAGGTCTGAAAAGTAGGTACTCCTACCCACTTCCCGTAACAGAGGCCTCAGCATTCGAACATGGACAAGACGATTCTAATCTGGTCGTTCCTGGCAACAGCTAGCTCCCTGTCCCTTTTGGTGGCGGCAGAACAGTGCCTCTGTGGTGTAGAGGTCGAATACTCGGTCAATCTGAGACAGAGAGCGGAGCACCGTTGTCAGGTAGAGATGCGGATTCGAGGGATCAACCATCCCTATCTGGATGTGTCGCTGCCCGCCTGGAACAATCTCTATCAGCTGAGGAACTTCGTTGACAACCTCAGCGATGTTACGGCCTCAGACGCAGATGGCGGACCTCTGGAGGTGCGGCGTGTCGGGAGCCATACCTGGCACATCAAGACCGATGCGGTAGCCTCGCTCAGCCTTCGTTACCAGGTCTACGCCAACGAACCGGGAGATTTTTACAGCCTGATCGATGAGAATCACGCCTTTCTCAACGGAGCCAACATTTTCCTCTATCTGGAGCAGCACCGCAGCGTGCCTCTCCGGCTAGAGGTAGCGGGCCTGGATCCTGTCTGGCGCATCGCCACCGGTCTGGACCAGGATGGATCGGCGACGACATTCCGGGCCCAGGATTACGATCACCTCATCGACTGCCCCTTCGAGATCAGCGACTTTCACAAGATCGACTTCCGTTCCCACCGCGTAGATTTTGAGATTGTCTATCACGGCGAGCGAGGGGTGGAGGAGCCAGAGAAGTTTCGCTCTACGCTCGAACCTCTAGTAGAGACCTCGTTCCAGCTTATGCGGGATGTTCCACTGAAACGCTATGTCTTCATCTACCACTTCACAGGGGTCAAACGGGGGGGAGGCATGGAGCATCGTAACTCGACCGCTATCAATAAGCCTCCTACCTTAAAGCCCATCACCTCCGCTCGGAACTACCTCGGCATAGCAGGAGTTTCGGCTCACGAGTTCTTCCACCTCTGGAACGTCAAGAGAATTCGCCCTCACCACTACGTCGAACCGGACTGGACTCGCCCCATTCCCACGCCAGCGCTTTGGTTCGGTGAGGGGTTTACCAGCTACTACGGAAGTGTGATCCTGCTCCGCTCTGGCCTTCACAGTCCGGCCCGTTTTTTTCGCTCTATGGCTGACCGGATTGGAGGGATCGAAAGCAGATCCTCGCATCGGACCCTGAGCGTCGAAGAAGTCTCCGCCGATGCCTGGCGCTACACTGAGCCCTCCTACCTTCTCCCCGAGAATAGCTACAGCTACTACAGCAAGGGAGCCGTGCTGGCATTTTTGGCGGACCTGAAGATTCGGTCCGAGACGAAGGGCCGCCGTTCTCTGGATGACGTTATGCGCTTCTTGAACTGGTTCTACGCCAAGCCGGGAAAGGGGTTTGAGCCCGAAGACCTGCCCCGCGTCTTCAGTTCAGTGTGCGGATGTGACTTCAGCGAGTTTTTCAAGAATTATGTCAGCGGCACCGAAGCATTGCCGTATCAGGAGTACCTGGCCCTGGCAGGCCTGGAGTTGGTTCGTGGAGAGAGGACCGCTGCCGACTTCGGTTTCGAGGCCAGCAGCAACCACGGCGAGCCGCCAATCGTGGCACGGATCGACGAGGGCTCACCGGCGGCAGAAGCAGGGCTCCAATTGGGGGACGTGGTCTTGTCTCAATACCGTGGAGTAAAAGCGGGTGAGGAGCTGTCCTTGAAGGTACTGCGAGGCGGCGAAGAGCAGGAACTCAACTTTCAGACGGGCAAGAAGGAGATCCTCACCATCCAGATCGGAAGCCTTGAGGATCCAAGTCCGGCCCAGCACCAAGTCCAAAGAGGCCTGGCGGAAGGGGACCGCGAAATGATGAGCGGTGAGCAGTAACGGAAACAGCTGCGCCCTGATCTACCCGACATTCTTAAACAAACCGAAGCCCCCGCTGACCCACTAGGCCTCGGTTGTCCTGGTAGTTCAACTCCTTTTCAGGCAGTCCCACCAACCGGCCCTCCTGGACCCAGTTCTCATCCCCCCCGTAGAGACTCTGGATCAGAAGGTCTGTGAGTCGATCCAACTCTGCTCGGCACCCAGGCGCATGAGAAAGATCCGTTGTCTCCCTGCGATCGCTTTCGATATCGAAGAGTTGGCGGCAGTTTCCCGTTGGGTAGTAGATCAGTTTGAAACTTCCGCCGCGGATCATGCGCGTGGCCTCCGCACCTTCGGAGTGCTCACCGTACAGATGATCCCTCCTCTGTTATCCCGCTAGAGAGAATCCCTCGACCGTCTCGGGAATAGGCAGGCCGCAGAGATCCAATAAGGTGGGCATGAGGTCCCCGGATTCTGCCAGGCGGTCATCTTGGCTCAGCGGGACCAGCACCAGGGGAATCTTGGCTGACATCTCGTAGAAGAGGCATCACGGTCCAGAGTCCGTGCTCTCCGACCATGTGTCCGTGGTCGCTCGTGAAGAGCAGGATCGTATCATCCAGGATGCCCTCCTCGTGGAGGGCTCCCACGACCATGCGAATCTGATGGTCGATGTGAGTGATGGTGGCGTAGAAGGCGTGCCGTGCCAGCTCCAGTTCCGCCCCGGGCGCACCCACCAAGGCACTGCGGTTGAGGTTGCGAGTTTTGATCATGTAGGGAAGCTGATCGGGATCCGCCGACCAATCTCCGGTTGCGGGACGGTCCATCTCCACGTCTCGATACAGATCCAGATAGCATTGGAGCGGCGTCATTGGAGGGTGGGGTGCAGAGAAGGAGAGGTACCAGAAGCCCGGCCTGCGGGGGTCGCGGCGGCCCTGCTCTTCAAGCAAGACGTCGTCGAAGCCAATCCAATTGCGTTGGGGATAGACGTGCAGCTTTCTCACGGCGAAGGCCTGGTAACCTTCATCGCGGAAGCACTGCGGCAGGGTACTCACCTCAGGGAAGAACGCTCGCTCCTGAAAGGATCGGTCTCCGTGGGAACGTGCTGTCATGCCGGTCATAAGGGTTCGTCGAGCGGGAATACACGAAGGGCAGGCCGAGTAGGCGTTGGTGAAGGTTACGCCGTTTCTGCGTAGCTGGTTTACCGTTGGCGTGATGAGGACCGGATGAGGAACGCTACCGGTCAGGGGTCCACCCCAGTGGTCGGTACAGATCAGGAGAACGTTGGGTTTGGAGCCCATTTTGCGCTCTCGATCGTGAGGTCCAGTAGCCCTGACACCGAGCTGACTCGGGACCTCACGGAAAAGGGGCCGGCTCAGTGGATGGCTGTAGAGTGATTCGAATACTTTTCAGCAGGCTTCGGGTTCATATCCTCTGCGATGACACCCAGTATTCTCCTGTTGGCCGATGCCATGGCCTCCAGTAGCCGAGCTAGATCGGCTCCCGGGTTCAGATGCGTGTCGCCTCGGTTGAGCACGGCCAATACCTGAGAGAGTAACGACATCATCTGGGTGAGGGCGAGACCCGACCGGGGGCCTAGAGCCTCTGGTGTGGTTCCTCGCTCGTCGTGTTTTCGGAGCCACTCGAGATTCTCGTCCAGGATCAGTAGTGCCCGAGCGCGGTAGTCCCCAGCCATCTGATCCCGTAGTGGGTCGTACTCTTGTTTGACTCGTTTCCAAAAGCTTTCCATTTGCTCAGAAAACCCACGGTAGATGCCTCCCGAGCGCACCCTGCGTCCGCGCAGGACCCGTCCCACTACCGCATCGAGACTGGACCCACCGTGATAAAGCTCGTCTCTCATATAGGCCTCCACCTCGAGACCTTGCAGGGCTATACCCAGGGAAAAGAGGGCGGGGTCGAGTGGGTGAGAAGACTCGGCTGCTGCAGATTCGGGACTCCGGATCCCAAAAGCAGAACCCTGCTCGTCATTCATTCGGGGCCGACCTCCGAGTCAATGTTGCTACCTCCACCGAGTTTGGCGATCATACCGATTGCCGGTGACGCTGCGCTGCGAGCTGCTGAAGCAGGTTCTGCCCATCACGTCGCGCGGAGCCCGACAGGGACCATACTCCCGGGCGCTTCGTTGAAGCACAGGATCCCCCTCCCTCACGGTCATGGCTCTGTCAGCGCTGCTAGCGGTGATCATGGCAGAGGCAATCCAAGTTTCTTTTTCGAATGGGGCCAGCGCTTCCTGGGGGCGGGACTAAGATGACTTCAGCGCAGTGCGGCTGATGTTCGTTGTTCGAGCTCCAGCAACATCTTTTTCGCCGGCAGACCGCCACCGAATCCTGTCAGTGCACCCGATTTTCCGATCACACGGTGGCAGGGCACGACAATAGGAAGCGGATTGGCGCCGTTGGCTGCGCCCACAGCACGACTTGCCTTGGGATTCCCAATACGCGACGCTAATTCACCGTAGGAGATCGCTTGGCCGTAAGGTATTTGTTGCAGTGCTTTCCAGACTTTGAGCTGAAATACAGTCCCGGTCGGTGACAGCGGGAACTGAAATTCGAGGCGTTCTCCTGAAAAGTAAGCCTCGAGCTGCGCCGCGATAGCCAGAAATGGCTACCGATCCTCAATCCAATCAGGCTCTACCTCGCGGCGCCCGGTGCCCGATGGAAAGCCGATGACGTGAAGCCCTTCTGCCGTCCCGGCCAGCAACAATGGACCCAGCGGACTTTCGACGTACCAGTATTTCATCTGGAGGTAAACTGTAGACAAGCCAATATCCTTTGGTTTCGACTTCACGGTCTCTGCAGGAAGTCCCTTTGGGGAGAGGTGGTCAGGCGGAGCTAGGGGTCCTTTGTCTCTTGTCGAAAGCTCGTGCCCTTTCGTCTGAGTGTTCGCAAGACAGCACCCATAGAAGGATCGGCCGCCAGGTTTCGAACTTCGTCGGGATCCTGCTCCAGATCGTAGAGTTCCTCTAGAGGCCGTCGTAGGTAGGTTCCCAAAAGGCGCCGACCCATTCGGCCCTGCTCCTGGATGCTCTTCCAGGTGGGCGACGCAAAGAGGTCGTTGGCATGAGGGAACTCCAACTCCGGAAACAGGTTCAACAAATACTTGTAGTGACGCGTCCGAACGCCTCGGATCGGATAGTACATCGTGATTTCATGGAAGGTGTGGGAAAAGTAAGCCTCATCCCAACCCGAAGGATTCTCCTTCTCCAGAATGGGTAGAAAGGAGTGCCCGGGGAGTGCCTCCGATGGAAGAGGCGTCCTCGTCCAGTCCAGAATTGTGGGCAACAGATCGACGTAGCTGACGATAACGCTGTTGACAATCCCTCTCCTGGTCTGATTCGGGGAACGGACGAGCAGCGGAAGGTGGACGCCCGAATCGTAGAGGTTGGTCTTGGCACCGGGGAAGGGCATTCCGTTGTCGCTCAGATAGATGACGAGGGTATCTTTGTCCCGACCGGCGTCCGCCAACTCTCGCAGTACCAGTCCGATGCCCTGATCCAGCCGACTTACCGCCTGATAGTGTTCAGCCAGCTCCTCTCGAACCGGGAGCTGATCGGGTAGGAAGCGGGGCACTCTTACACGAAGCGGATCGTAACTAACCTCGTTTACTCCGGAATAGGAAACTTCGTTGCCGAAGCCCTGGCGGGACCGATGGGGATCACTGCAGCCCACCAACAGAAAGAACCGGCGGCCCGATTGCTCCCTGAAGAACTCGCCAGCCTTTCGTGCCATTGCAGCAACATCCCGGTTCCCTCCGGTTTCCAGCGCGGAGACACTGTAGTCGTAGGGATAGACAGATGCTGGCTTGACATGAAGCTTCCCCACCACACCGGTGGTGTGACCGTTATCCTTCAGCAATGCGGGGTAAGGTCTGGACGCCCTCGAGAGTGTGGAAGTTGTGGTCTCTGTGGGTGTGTCCGTACTGTCCGGGGCTGTGGTTGAACTGCCCTGTCAGAATCACCGACCGGCTCGCGCTGCAGGAAGGCTACCGTGGCGAAGGCATGAGTGAAGCGAACACCTTCCCGGGCGAAACGATCCTGGTTGGGCGTCTGAATCACAGGGTTCCCGTAGCATCCAGGCCCTGATCGTCGGAGATCAGGAGCAGAACACTTTGGGCTAGAGTGGTCCCCGAAAAAACTAGCATCCCCAGCCTAAAACTCCAGATGCGGAACGCGAACCCGTTCATCTCAGCCTTCCCATCGACACCTCGTGGATTCTAGCAGGTAGCTTGGGACTCTGTTAGGATTTCAAGTGTCGTTATCAGGAGGGGATATGAAGGGAATGAATCGAAGGGAATTTCAGCAGAGAATGGGCCGCGCTCTGGCCGCTGCTCCACTGATCGTCGGGGCGTCTTGTGGTTCGCAGGAATCGACTCCGCAGACCAAACAGCCGTCGCCGTCAACAGCCTCCTCAGGATCCTTGAAAATGACCCTGGGCGAGGCCGATGTGAGGATTCCCCCAGAAGCTCCTGAGGGCGAAAAGTGGCGTTACGGCATCGGTCTCCCGTTTCAGCTAGCCTCGGGCAAGGCAGCACTTTTCTGCAATATCAAGGGAAAGCGAGGTCAGGACTTCGAGGCGGGGAGCGACCTGATTGTGTTCGATTCGATCGTTGGCGGAGTGCGCGAGACCTTTCCCATCGTTCGCAACGAGGTCCGAGACGAGCCCCACACCGGCAAGCCCGCCGACGTCGTCAAGTATCCGACTCGTGGCGGATTCGTGCCCCTTGGCGCCAAGCGGCCGGATGGCTCTCCCTATCCGAATGCCGGAACTGGATTCGGTTTGAACCAGGCCATCGGTTGGCCACTGGGGGGCTCCAGGATGACCGAGGATTCCTCGCGGTTCTGGTACTGGGATATCCAGCAGTACCGGTACGACGGCCAGGTCTTCAATGTGGAATCGAGCGAAGCCGTTGCTGTAGGAGACCTGCTTCCGGAGTGGATCATCAGCGATGGGGGCCTCACCAATGCCATCCCTGACGGCGATGATTTTCTGGTCGGCATGACCGGTGCCGAGGGAGATGCAGAGACGTGGAACCAAGGAGGTCGGCCGGCAGGAGCGGGTGTCATGCGTTGGCAGCGCAAGTCGGAGCGCTGGGTGCCGGTTTCCTTCGTACGAATCACGGATCTGGATGGGTCCTTCGAGCCAAGCCTGATCCGCGATAGGGATGGCAGCCTCCTCTTTTGTGCCCGAGCCGGCAGCGACGAGCGTGGCCGTCGTCGACTCGAATCCCGGGTCTGGCGCTCCAGCGACGGGGGCGATAGTTGGGAACAAGCCCTCTTTGTGCTAGGGGCTGTGGGTGGAAGTCCAATTACCCTGAACCAGGCGGCCGATGGAACTCCCTACATCGCAGCCAACCTCTACGAAGTCTTGCTCCATCCGATTGGGGAGCGCTTTCGTCCCCAAAAGGATGATCGAGGCATCGCATATGCCTCTCCTGTTGGTCGTGAGAAGCTCTGCCTCTGGCCCCTGAACCAGGATCGCGACGGACTCGAGACCCCGATCCTGGTACGGGACTCGGTCGCGGAGTTCGGACTTGCCCCTTCCGGCGATACCTGGAATATCGACCACCCCTCGGCCATGACCGTCCAACTGGCCGATGGAGACTGGCACAACGTCATAGCCATGCGCATCTGTGACCATGCCGAGGTCAGGGAAGGCGTCGACCCGGCCCCTCAGACGGGGTGCTATCTGGAGGAGATCCTGTCCCCAGGTGAAGCAATCCCTCTCTGGAACCTTTAGCGGCCTCGGACCAACAAGCAGTGTGTCTATTGTAGGACGGGCACTCCTGCCCGTCGAGGATAGTGGCGGGCAAGAGTGCCCATCCTACAGCTCGTTGAGATTCTGCGCGACCGCTGGATTTGAGCGACGAAACACGCCGGACTCCGGATTCGATTCCATGGTTTCCCAGCGGGGCCTCCACCAGAGGTCCACCCGGGACCCGGTGAGAGCATCCACATCGCGAACCGTCAGATTCAGACGAAGGGTTTCCCAGGGGACTCCCTGGATTGGGTCCAGGGAGGCGTGGGGAATAGCCCATTCGAGGGTATATCCGTCTGTGCTGGGAGCCCCCAGTATCCGGACACCCTCGATGCGTTTCTGCGTGGGATCGACGATGGCATTGCCGACGGTCGAAGGAGGTATCACGCGAGCAGGCGGCCTCACCTTTCCGATCGTTGTTCGCGCTACTCCGGCAGCGTTCTTACCCTCCTCCGGCTGCTGGGGATCGAGATGGAGGACGACGGAATCCTGATATGCGCTTGTCCCGCCCCTGTGGATCCATTGATCATCCTTCACCCGGACACCCACGTACAGGAACTCCCCATCTTGCACCAGGCCGAAGTCTAACTGGAGATCCTGCGGGCCCTGCCAGGCCGAAGTATCCCCTGTTAGTTGCTGGGGACGGGCTAACGAAAAAGGAAGGGATGACCAATCGTCAAGCCGTCCGTCCAAGGTCATGGATCCTTTGGCAACACGTTCTATGACCGGATTCTGCTCCAGGGCTGCGTAGAAGGTTCGCTGCCAGGACACGGGTTGAGCCATATCTTCGGGTTCGTAGGTAGCGATCACCTCCGCCGGAAGGGCGTCTTGACTGGTGAGCCTCTGATCCTGGGACCACTCTACCAACACCCTTACCACCTCGGTCGAACCGGCAGCTACCGTCTTGGACAGGGCGTAGGGGGTCGGTCGAAAGCGATCGTGGAACTCCCAACGGAGGCCAACCTGTAGCGGGATCTCTGCTCGGTTCTTGATATGAATCAGGGTCTGCCCCTGGGTGGCGGATTGGACACTGATGGGTTCGATCCTAATGTCATAGGCGTTTCCCAGTCGATCTGTAAGGTTGGCCATCGCCTGCGTGGGAAGGTCCCCATCCAGAATTCCGTCCAGCTTCAGGTGGGCTACTACGGGTCCTTCTCGGGTCAGAGTGACCCATGTGACATGATCGAACCGGCCGTGTAGTGGACCCGCTAGACTACTGCCGCCCCCGGTTGTCGCTAGCTGATAGTACTTATTCTGAGTCCGCTGGTAGCTGACATATCGATGGCGGTGTCCGGCAAACACCGTGTGCGGACGTCCCCCCAGGGACTCCTCCACCTCAGCCCAGCCAGACCTGTCTTCGTAATCCCACAGAGGCTTGTGCAGGAAGACGAGGGTCCAGCGAACTCCGGGATTTGCCTCCAAGGTCTGCTTGACGAAGGCCACTTGGTCCGGTCCAATTCGCGAGGGCTCCCCGTCCTCGGTGTTCAGGCAAAGGAAGAGGACGTTCTTGTAGAGGAAGTGATAGTAGGTGGGACCGAATCGCTTCACCCATTGCTTGCGGGATTCGGGGGCCCAGATGTCGTGGTTGCCGGGCACGTAGAAGAATCGCATCCGGAGAGTGTCCACCAGGTGTCGGAATTCCTTCCATTCCCGCCCCACTTGCTCGAGATCCTCGGTGCCCCCTTCGATGAGATCCCCAACGCTGACGACGAATTCCGGCCTGACATCATTGATCTTTCGAAGAGCCTTGGCGAAGACTCCCTCCCGATGCCCGCCTGTTCTGTCGGAAACGACGACAAATTGGAACTCATCCGAATCGCTGAGAAATCGCTTGCCCGACCAGGGTGCTGGGCCCTGGAAGTCCGGCAGCAGGGTCTGGCTCTGCTCCTGGAAAGTCCAGGCAACTACTAGACCCAAACCGAAAATGGCTCCCAGCAACAGTCGTGTGCGGATCGGGGTAGCAGGGTGCGCAAAAGTGTGTTTCGCCATACTCATATCCACTTCGTCCTTGTTCGCGGGCTGATCGAGGCTTTTTGGATGGTAGCGTACCCATCAGCAGTAGCGCAATCAGCCTGACGGTCTTTGCGGAATCGTCTCGATGAAAGATTCCGGTCAGCCACTGCTCAGCACAAGCCCGGTTGCCGTCCAGTGTGGGCAGCCCGGGTGACTTCTCGACTTTAACCTCTCGAGGTTTTAGTATTCGATGAAGAGTCTTGGCCGTGCCAATCGGGCGAACGTGGTTGTCCAGCATATTTCAAATCGCGAAATCCGAGTCCTAATTATTGGGTCATAAGAATGAAAGCCTTTTGGCCAATGGGCAAGTATCATGAACAGGGAGCAGACATGATCACATTTGCACGGAGCTTGATCAGGAGTAGCTTCGTCAGTACTTGCCTAACCTTCGTTTCTTTGGCCGGATCCTCGGTTCTTGCTCAACCAGCGATTGAGGTCGACACGCCGATGGCGCCTCCGGCGTGGGCGCTGGCCCAGTGGGCCTTGCTCGATGCGAATCGCGAGGCGGCCTTCGTAGCAGCGAACAAGTACGTCGACGAGCGCGGTTGGATGCGGATTACGCCGAACTGGGGCGCGATGGATGGGGCGGATGACGTCACGGAGACCTACCGCGACCTTCCAATCATCTACATGCTCGGAGGTCCGCCGGAAATACTGAGGCTCCACAAGAAGATATGGGAGGGACATCTCGACCAGTACACCCAAGCTCGTGAGCCCCTGGTCGCGGCTGTTAAGGAAGGCATGCTTTACAAGGAGTTTTGCCCGCAGCTGGATTGGGAACACACCGGCGAGGCCATGGCTCCATGGTATTGGTACGGACTCGCCCGTCCGGACGACGCTCAGTACTTAACCCGCGCTCGGCGCTTTGCCGGGTTCTACATGAACGAGGATCTCGGAGCTCCTAACTATGACCCAGAGAAGAAGATTATTCGTAGTCTCTTCAACGGCAGCCGGGGACCGCTGCTGACTCCAGCTTCGGAATATGACTGGGGCGGCAACCCGCGTCCTCGTCACGACCCACGACCGGGTCAGCTCCCGCGAACCGAACGCTGGACGCGCATGGGCTACACTGTCAACCTGAGCGGTGACCATCCGCAAAACATGCTCACCACGAACCTGGCGATGACAGCGTACATGTTGACGGGGGAGAGAAAATATCGCGATTGGATCCTGGAGTACGTCGGTGCCTGGGCCAAGAGGGCGGCCAGCAACGGCGGTAACCTCCCTAGCAACATCGGCCTTGACGGCTCTATTGGTGGCGAATGGGATGGAAAGTGGTGGGGTGGGGTTTATGGCTGGAATTTCCGGCCCCAGTCGGAAGATGGGTCGGACAATGCAGGCAACAACTACGTGATGAGGGGTGCGCGGGTTGGTTTCGGCATCGCATTTCTTCTAACGGGCGATCACCAGTACGTTGACACGCTGAGGAATCAGATCGACAACATGTACGCTCAGCAAAAGGTCGTTGACGGCAAGCTGATGGTCCCGCACAAGTACGGTGACAACGGTTGGTATGCGTACATCGACAACAGTCTTCGAGGCGGTGGCAACGTTAATTTCTGGTCCCTGCCTGAGCTGACAGACATCTACACCTGGACGCTGAAGGCATCCGACCTACCGCGCGTCTCTGAGGAACCCTGGCTGCACTACCTTCAGGGTGAGTCTCCTGCCTTTCCCTTGGAGGCGATCGCGAACGATTTCAACGTGATTCGAAGGCAGGTCGAGAAGGTGCGGGCGGATTCCCAGACGGCAGACACTCGAGCGTCATCTGGCATGCCTGTCGTGACCTCGGTGGGAAGTCTCATCAACCTCATGCTAGGGGCCAACGATCCGGGTAGCGGTGGCAACGTGCTTCACGCGCAGGTACGCTATTTTGATGTCGACGAGCGACGGCCAGGGCTACCCCCGGGTGTCGGCGCCCTCGTGGAGCAGGTCCGTCCCGACGGCATCACGCTGCTCCTGGTCAATACGAACCCGGTGACGAGCCGCAAGCTGGTCGTTCAAGCGGGAGCCTATGCCGAGCACGATGTGTTGACCGTCGCAGTTGGCGACCAACAGGTCGAGGTGGGAGACTCGCAGTTCCGGGTGCGCTTGAGCGCTGGATCAGGAGCGCGTCTGCTGATTCGGATGAAGCGTTACGTGAACCAGCCGACCTTTATGTTTCCCTGGAATCGATAGGAGCTGATGGAATGATCCATCGACTTTTGAAGGGTGTTCCAATGAAACGATCGGGCGAAAATAGGATTGCGATATTGATATTTCTGGTGCTCCTTGGCACGACTCTGTCAGCCGAGCCTGACGTCTACTTCCGGAGCAATGGGGGAGTTCCGGCGGGTGACCGAGTACCCCTTCCCGGTGACCTGAGTGACGGGCAGACTCTGGTCTGGAAGGCCGGCCTCCCCGCGGGACATTCTACCCCCTGCGTGACGGCCGACCGGATTTTTGTCAGCGTCTTCGAGAAGAAGCTCGCAACCGTGGCCTTGGACCGAAAGACGGGAACCAGGCTTTGGAAGAGGGTGGTCAAGATTGAAGGCATCGAGCCCACTCACAGTATGGGAAGCCCCGCATCGTCGAGTCCGGCGAGCGATGGAGAGCGAGTCTACGTCTTCTTCGGGAGCTACGGGCTTGTCTGTTACGACCTGGAAGGGAAGCTGATATGGGATAAGCGCATGGGACCTTTCCAGGACGATTTCGGCGCATCGAGCTCTCCGGTTCTCGCAGGCGACAAAGTGATTCTGAATGAGGATCACGATACCGGCAGCTTCCTGATCGCCCTTGACAAGTTGAGTGGTAAGACAGTGTGGGAGACTCCCAGGTCTGGTCACACTCGAAGCTACTCCACTCCAGTCGTGTGGAAGTCCGAGGGACGAGAGACCCTCCTCGTGGCGGGAGCACTGCAACTGACAGCCTACGACGCGCAGAAGGGGAAGAGACTCTGGTGGATCAATGGCTTAGCCCGCATCGTCAATCCCACCCCGGTTTTGGGTGAGGATCAGCTCTTCGTGGCGTCCTGGTCTCCGGGTGGGGACACCAACTCGCGGATCTCAATGGAGGGCTGGTCCACGGCAAACCGCCGATGGGACACGGATGGCAACCAGATCCTGGCCGGGGAGGAGCTCCCCGAGGGAGAGGTGAAGGGGAGACTCTCGATCATCGACCTAGATTTGGATGGGGGCGTCAATCAGGTCGAATGGGAGAGGTACGCCCGGGTATTCAAGCTCGCCCGCAACTCCATTCTGGCGATTCGTCCAGGGGGCCAGGGCGATCTTACCGGTACCAACGTCCTTTGGAGCTATCTTCGAGGAGTTCCCTACGTCACCAGCCCCGTGCTCTATCGCCAGGTGGTGTACATGGTCAAGAACGGGGGGATCGTGACCAGTCTGGACGCGGAGTCGGGAAAGCTCTTGAAGCAGGGCCGTCTCACTGGACTAGGAAACTATTTCGCCTCACCCGTGGCCGGTGACGGCAAGGTGTACTTGGCCAGTGAAAGTGGAGTGATAACGGTACTGAAAGCTGGTGTGGAATGGGAGATTTCGTCGTCCCACGATCTGGACGAGCGCATCATGGCAAGTCCAGTCATAGCCGACGGTCGAATCTACGTTCGAACCGAGGAGGCCCTGTACAGCTATGGGGATCCTAAAGTCCAAATCACCGCACTCACGGAGAGCCAATGAGGATGCCACGATCCAGATCAGCAGGTTACGGATCGGGATCCTCAAACGGTCTGGATAGCCGTTACGCCCTCACCGACCGCCCTCTCTGATTTCTCCCCTACCTCACCCTACTAAGGGTCTGCGCAAGAATAACTTGGTAGAATTGGCGCTCAGATTTGCGAAGTTATTCTTGACAGAACCCTGAGTACTTTGGAACGTAAATACGGAAACGTTTGCAGATGGGGCTTGCGAGGCGAGATCAAGGCAGGAGGAGGAAGACGATGTTTGGCCATCTTCGACGACGACCAACGCAGAGCTCGTCCGCAACCCCCGTCTGCCCTACGGGTGGCGACGGTACGCGCCGATTTCTTTGTCGCGCCTTCTCCACTATGGCAAGACATGGCGTTCGGCGGCGCTTCGCGAACTCGACCCGTCCCACTCGCCACAAACGTTGCCGTATTTAGTTTCCAGTATACTCAGGATTGTGCCGGCGCATCCTGATGGGCGGACTCACGGTCGGCTTGGCGGGCCTGCTTGCGGTTTCAGGGTTTGCACTGGGGTTCGGGGAAGCCACAATGGAGCCGCTCGTAGCGGCTGCGTTGGTTCCGAGGAGCCAATCGATCTGTGTGGGCGATAGCAATCAGGACGGACTGCAGGACATCCGTGACATCGTTCTGATTCAGGCGCACCTCCTTCAGTCCGGTGGCCTCTCAGAACACTCTCCGATTTTTTCAGCCCGGCCGGACCGTACAGACCATCATCACTGGAGCTTTTGAAGACCGGATCTCGGGGATCGTCCCGAACGGAGTCGAACAGGAACTTTACAGGGTCACGGTCAACGTCAATCGAAGCGAAAGCAACGGAGGCGGCTTCGAGGTGAACGGCTTCCCCCCCAGTTGAAGGTAACGCCTCCCAGTTCGACCATTTTAATGCCTCCCGGCAGCGGCAAAGAGACCTTTGTCATCGGAGGCGGAACGCCTCCTTCCCGTTCTGGGACCCTTGGGTCAGCTGGTCGAGATCATCGGATCCGGCTTCGATCCCAATCCGGCCGGAAACAGCGTGACCTTCCAGGGAGAATCGAACGGTCGCATCGAGGCCACGGTCGCAAGTGCCGGCTCGGACAAGCTGGAGGTGAGGGTTCCGCAGGAAGCCATCTCCGGTCCGGTGAGGGTTACGGTGGGTGGCCTCACGGGCAACGACTATCAGTTTTTCGTTTTCTTTCGCCCCGATGCAGGCGTGTTCTTCCCGGACTTCAAGGCCGGCCAACCCGTCGGTCCCCTCCTGGTATTGAGCGATTTTCCCAGCCCTCGCCTGGAGCGTCTTCTCGATCAGGATGTCCCTTTCGATTCCCTGGGCGTGGTCCTGGATCAGGGCAACATCAAAACGGACACGTTGGAGATCGGCCAGGCCGCCGGAACTGCGAGTGTGATGCACAACGATGGGAGCGGCACGCCGACCGACTACTGCTGGTGTACGCCGGCCAGGAGGAAGAGGGAGAACGGCGGCACGTTTTTGATCTCAAGCCCGCCCTGGAAGACACTTACTCGCAAGGAACGCTTCACCTGTGGGAAAGCGAGGGAGTGAGATTGGAGTTCCGGTTCGCCGACCTGGTTTCGTTTCTTTCCCTGTTCAATAAAACCCTCACCATCCTGTTTGAAGAAGGGGTTTACGTTCCGCTGGGGGCTCCGGGAAGCACCGTCAACACCAGGGTAGAGGTCCGTTCCGAGCAGTGGAGTTTTTTCCCGGAGCCGATGGTCGTCGACTTTCTCGGAGAAGTGGAAATTCAATGATCGAGCTTGAACTCGTGCAGGCGGGCCGAAAGTTGAAAAAGTTTCTACTGATAGGGGCGCTGGAGCTAGTCGCCGGTGCTTGCACTGAAAACCCTGAGGACGGCGAGGGTGAGGTCTCTCATCAGAGCTACCGAACCTTGGTTTCAATCAAATCGGTGCCAATCGGCGAGAGTGTGAAGGGCAGTGTTGAAGCCGAGATCCCGGAGGGCGATGGAGACCCTGAAATGGGCTCTTGGCCAACACCTCCGGCGGAAGATTATCTCCCATGGATAGTACAGCCAAGAACTCTCCCTCTCCTGCTAGAGTCTTGGTCCGTTGACACACCCGAAACGCAGACAACTTCCCTCGAGGTCAAGACCAGGCGACCAGGGGTCCGCGGGGTTACTGGAAGCTCGGCTAGCTCTTAGCGGCCCTGGACGCTCAGTGAATCAGGTATCTGGGCAAGAATTGACGTAGGCCCGAAAATTTCCGAGAAGGACCACGTTGAGTTTCGCTTTGCTTCTGTATTCTTGGAGATAAAACTGGATCCCGACGAATTGGAAAAAACTGGTCGCATAGGACTTGCGCGAGGTCCCTTTGTCCAAGTCTTGCCTGATTCGATATTGGACTTTGGTTCCCAGTCCCGAAGGATTATCGTTATTACTAACAGAGGAGATGCAGCGCTGAACGTGACCAACGTAACGATTGTTCCATCGGCTGAATTCAGCCTTGCCAACCCCCTCAACACACCATTCACGCTCAAGCCTGGTCTAACTGAACGCTTCTCCATCAACTTCGAAGCCTCATCATCAGCCAGTGCCGTCTTGCAGATTGCGAGTAACACTGCCGGCGGGACGGTGAAGGAAATCACCTTGCAGGGCCCGGCCCTCGCTCCGCAGGACCAAAATTCAAGACCGTCATCGACTGTCGAGATTAAGCAAGACCCGCACACCGACTTCTCCCACCTGAGCCTTCGCCTGGAGCAGACATCTGCTCAACCCGTCCCATACCGTCTCAAGATCGTGGGCAAAGAGCAGCAGTGGATCTAAGCGGTTTTTCCGAAGGATTCCATCTGGGGTGGGTTCATGTGGAGACTTCTGATGCCGACCGTCTCGGTCTGGAAAAGAGTCTCCTTTCACGGGAGGCGGAGGATCGCTGGCGCCTGGGCATCTTTCATGAAGGTTCGTTCCTATCGGAACTGCCTATCGCTACGGGCGTCCTCCACAACACAAAGCCGGTTTTGAACTGCAGGTCACCGCCGCCGACTGGCTCGTGGCTCTTAGCCACAGCTTTAGCCTGCCCACGAGAGCCGTCGCCGAGGTCGAGTTCGACGTTCCTTTGCGTCTGCTGCCCCGCGGGGACCTGCCTTATGAGATATCCAGATTCCCGATCGATTCATCGGGTTCCGCACCCGTCACGCCGCTGCGCCTGGTCGTGCCTCTCTGACTTCAGGCAGAACTGGAGAAGGAACTCTTTCACTCCGAGGATTCCAGCACCATCAATACCAGCTTTGTGGAGCGCCACAATCTAACTCTAACCATCCGCCTAACGACTGGAGCCGATCAAAACGCAGGTCTTGTAGACCTTGACGCCTCTACTCGTACCTCAGCGCTGTCATGGGATCGACCTTGCTCGCACGGCTAGTAGGCACGTAAACCGCCAAGAGCCCTGAGACCCCAATGATCAGCAATGCTGCCAGTAGCTGACGAGTTAGCGCCGCACGTCCCGATCCTAGGGCCAACCGCACGGCCATTTCTCGGCGCCTGGCCGTCGACCTCGCCACAAGCAGTCCTGCCACGTTGACGCAAGAAATCAGCAGGAGAACGCAAACCATACCAATGAGCAAAGCCAATGGATCCTCCACAGCCTCGCGCAAGGCGGGAATGCCCTGCGATGCGGGCACCAGTTGTACGGCTCTCGACAGATGCTCCTCGCGTTGCCGCCAGTTATCTGGTATTGCTCCAAGGCCTGCGAGGATTTCTTCCACAATTCCACGGTACACGACGTGCGTCGCCGCCTCCGCCTGTTCCCGATTCACCTCGGGTCTCAGGCGAGTCAGCACATTCAAGTTTCGTAACCTCCGTTCCGAGATCTCCGGACGATAGAAGTCCAGCTTCATCTGTTTCCGCATGGCCAGAGGAACATAGACGGCGGGCGAGCGCCCTGTGAGCACACCGAGAAAGGTCGGGGGTGTTACACCGATCACGAGTATTGGGTTGTCGTTGAGTCTGATCGTCTGCCCGACAACATCTTCCTTGCCTCCGAATCGACTCTGCCAGTAACCGGAGCCCAGGACGGCGACCGGATGGCCACTCTCCAGCTGATCATCTTCTTCCCGGATCAGTCGCCCTGTGTAAGGCTCAAGACCCAGCACACCAAAGAAGTTCCCCGAAATCAGCTCCCCTTCCACCCGCTCGCTCTCGCTGTTGTGCGAGAGAGCCAGATTGGCACCAGCTCTAGCGATAACACCTGCGAAGACCTCGCTGCTCCGTTTCAAGTCAACGTAGGTCGGATACGAATGCACAGTGTGATTGTTGTCCCCTGATGAGTACCTCCACATGTGCGGCCCCGTCACGTCCACCAGCACAAGTTCCCGAGGATCCTTGACGGGGAGCCCCTGCAGAATCACCCTGGTCGAAAATGGAAAAGACGGCCGTATTCGCACCAATACCAAGCGCAAGTGTTACCACCGCCACGGCTGTGAACCCGGGAGACCTCCCCAGGGTTCGAGCAGCGTAGCGTAGGTTATGCCACCATTCAGCCATGATAAGCCTCTACTGAGCCCTCAGCGCCTCGACCGAATCCGGCCGACTCAGCTTGCATGGACCCACCGTCGCGAAACGTACCGTTGCTAACACTGGCGGTTGGATGTTCGGTCACATTGAAGAGAACGACACGCCGCCGGCTGTGGCTCAATACCATCAAGACACGAGGTTTTGACGAACTACAAGTTCGGAAAACTCGATAACTCCTCCTTGTTGATCTTGGAGGCTTTGAGCAGCTACAAAATTGACTGCAGTGGGCTTTTGGGAGGCTCCTCCAAGTGGCCGTAAACCATGGAAAAGAAATGGTGGAGGTAAGCGGGTTCGAACCGCTGACCCCCTGCTTGCAAAGTAGAACTCCCTGGTTTCACAACCTCCTCATTTTCAGTAAGTTGTGAAAATAGAGTCATTTAGGTTTTCCTGATGTTCAGCGATTTTCCACGCTTTGGCAGATTTTGGAAGGATTTTCTCACACGGATTCTCACACAGACTCGGCAGGTGCGGCGCAGCTCTCTCAGCTCAAAATCGTCGGGGATGCTTCCGCTTTTGGGATTCTTTTTAAATCTTACGTTATTAGTTGACATTGGGAGATTACACCCATAACTTCAATCTCACCTAGAACCAAGTAAGGTGGAAACCCAGGGCTGGCGTCAGGTTGAGTTTCGGTAAGAGGATAAGGTCAATGAAGATCATGAAAACGAAGGTCACTTTTTCTCCAAAAATACATTTTCGACTATGTCTTCTAGGAACTATGTTTCTCTTGTTATTCCATAGTTGCATCACTGAAAAAGACATTAAAGTAGATAAGGAGGCTAGCTGGATAGCAGGTGACCACCACATTCATAGCCGGTTTAGCGTCAGTTTTAACTCTAAAACCGACCCTCTTAGGACTTCACCTATTATTGGTGGTGGAGCCATTTATCCGATTCCAATGAATGCACTCATGGCCAGACGGTCTGGGCTTTCCTGGATGGTAGCAACTGATCATGGTGGTCCTAATCACAGTAAAGTCAACTTGGAAAAAGCTTATCCAGAATTGATACTTTCTCGGGAGCTTGTCCCTGAAGTAATTCAGTTTTTTGGACTCGAACTGAACTCTCCAGGAGCTGATCATAGTAGTCTCATTATTCCCAATGATGATAATGAGGCACAACAGCTAGCTCTAATTGAGTCAAAATTTGACAGATCTGAAGTATTTCCTATTGACCCAGAAAGGAACACTGAGCCTAGAATGATTCAAGCTCTTGAATTCATGAACAAGCTGAAACCAAAGCCTATTCTGATCGCTAATCATCCCTCTCGTTCTGCCCCAAAAGGCAAACAATATGGATTATATGATCCAGCTGAGCTCCGGAAATGGAATGACACCGCACCCGAAGTCTCAGTTGGAATGGCTGGGGCTCCAGGCCACCAAGCCTCCACACTCAATCCAGATAACACACCCAAACCAGAGGGTTTTCGTGGTGGCTACAGCCGATTACCAACTAGAGGTGGATTTGATCCTATGACCGCCCGACTTGGCGGTTTCTGGGATTCAATGTTGGGTGAAGGTCGGCATTGGTGGATCACGGCCAATTCTGATTCTCATGTGCACTACACCGAAGGCGGATCTGATTTCTGGCCTGGCGAATTCTCTAAAACTTATGTCCATGCTGAAAAATCCTATGATTCTATTCTAGAGGGAATCAGGTCTGGCCACGTCTTTGTCACAACTGGCGACCTGATCTCGGAACTTGATGTATCAGCTCAGTTCGGAAGGAAAACTGCTCAAATTGGAGGTAGTCTTGAAGTTCCATCTGGTACTGATATAGGAATTACCATTACGCTGAGGGATCCTGAAAAAAACAACCACCATAAAGATAATCCTGTAGTAACACGAGTTGATCTCATCATAGGAAAAGTTACTGGGCTAGGCCCTGACCCTACTCATGACCGCAATCCCAGCACCCGTGTACTTCATCGCTTCAATCAGGATAATTGGTCTGTTAACGCTGAATATAAAACAATGACTTACAACCTGAAAAATGCAACTGGCAACCTCTATCTGCGTGTGCGAGGAACCAATACAACACAGTTGGAACCTGAACGAGATCCCCCAGGAGAGAATCCCTGGACAGATCTATGGTTCTACTCCAACCCTATTTTCATTCAAGTTCAATAAGTCAGTTGTTGACTCTCTGGAGTTTATTCAAATGCAAACCTTTGCCCTTGAAATCATTCCCCGAGGAGTACAGAGAGAGCTACATGAGGGTTACACGTTGACAAAGGTTGGCTCGTTTTGCCCACCCAGGCCTCAGTCTCTTCCCCGTGTAGGTCGCAAACTACAAAAAACACGAAGCTCTGAAGATCACCTTTCGGGTGTCCCGCTTTCCCGCCAGGACTCTCGGTCAGCGGATCAGGAAGCGGCGTCTGGAGATTGGCCTCAAACAGCGGTTCAAGCTGAAGCGGGAGATGAACTCTACCTCTATAGGGGCTCCCCAGTCGATGAGTTGAAGCGGCGCTCTGTAACGACAGGTCATCGATCTGGGAACGTCGGTGGTCGTCGACGTAACGCCGGACCCGAGTGGACCGACCGTAGTTCAAGTCACAGTCGGATTGGGCTGCACTGGATCATTCAGAGGGAAACTTAGAATCCGCTTTCTCCTCGGAAGCTGGATTCCGACCGCTGAAGTGACAGCCGCGCGCGGCTCTGTTGATCGCACTCCGGTTGGGTCCGAGTGGTGCCCGATCACTCGAACTGAAAGGAGTAGAGCTTGGCGTTGTGGATGGAGATCTTCAGCTGAATGGGCGTGCCCGCCAGACGGCTTAGATCGCTATTGCCGCCCCAGCTCACCCGATGTCTGCCGGTCTTTGTGAGGGGATCGGCTTCCTCCAGCTTGAAGCCGCCGACCGGCTGGTGATCCGCATCCAGGACCTCCACCCTGACTTCGGGCGGACCG
>Ga0310345_10000621_pt1 | contig 48388 bp, 61 predicted proteins | sample HC15DNA20500_MG_FD_204667 | JGI IMG/M metagenome (GOLD analysis project Ga0310345, IMG submission 204667) | Marine microbial communities from station ALOHA, North Pacific Subtropical Gyre - HC15-DNA-20-500_MG | ecosystem: Environmental > Aquatic > Marine > Oceanic | place: Pacific Ocean: North...
ACGAACAGGCTATCCAAGACTTTATTGATAGGATCAATTCTGATACAGACCTGAGTACTTTCGATAAAACCTTTTTGCTTTCAATCATAGAGGATAGAGAAGACTCTTGGCGAAGCCCCCATTGGGGACACGAGAAAAAGGTGATCGCTCATTTCAGAGCGCACCAGAGAGAGGCGCCATCCGTATGGGAAGGCATTCGTCAATTTTTCCACATTGATGAAATCCAATCCGACCGTCACCACAGAGCCAGAGACAAGGGGATGGCTGGTAGGGAACCTTTTATAGATGAACTGATTATGTCGGAAACAATGGTCAGGGCTTGGAGCGACTTGCAGCGGATTCCCCCATCGGGGCGCCCCACCAACTGGCGCCTGAATATTCCGGAACCAGCAGACGCGCAACCCGACTATCACGGAGTCGCCAGAATAATGTTGGCCGAAGAGGGTAATGAAGCCAACCTAGTGACGATCCCGTTATTCAGCGGCTGGGAAATTTACGAGAGTGGTAGATGGGTATCTGTTGATATGGATTACCTCGGTGATCAGATTCAAAGGGGTGAACAGGAGGTCTCTCAAGTCGATAGATTGCGCAATACTCTTACTATTGACCCCCGAATAACCCGTGGTGTATTGCCGTTACAGCGTTTACGGAGCATATCCACAGCCGCCGGAAAGAGCAACGTAATCGTGCGTCGCAGGTCTATAGTTTCCGTAGGGGAGGCCAGACTCGGAACAGTTACATTAACCGCAGAGGAAAGGGCGGCTTTGAAGGTTTATATCAATGCGTATAACGCACTGGTTACACATCAACACCTAAAGGGGGCGGCGGCTGTATTCAATATACCTGAAGGCGAAATTCGTAATGGCGATTTTAGTGGCATCAGCGTACCCGACCGCACTGATGAGTCAGGAGAGTTAGTTGGGTGGACGCCATTCAAGGACAGTTGGCAGGCATTGATAATGAAGCACGCCCTCGTTCAGGCGGCTAACACTGGCCATAACGTGGTTACTTGGATTTCCGGAGAGCAGTCCGGAAAGAGGTACAGATCACTCTCCAAGATACAGAAACTTCGCGCCAGATGGGACCAAGAGACTGACAGATATTCAGTAACGTGGACGACCATCCCCGGAAATGAGACCACTAATAATTGGCAGTCACGCATATCCTTAACAGAAGAAGAATTAAAGAATACGGTAGGAAACAAATTAGCCAACAAGATAATCAAAGACTCTCGCAACGGAACAATAGAGATTCCTCAAGTTTCTATCTTTCCGTATGTGGATCGGGGGCATCACCAGAGGTTTGAAGTTAGGGCATATTTACCAGAGGTGTCGGACGGCGCGGAGAATACATGGTTTGTTTTTGATGACACTCGAACCAGAGAGCAGGCGGAGGCATCAGTAGAGAGATACCTTTCACTTGCCGGGGCCAAGCAGGTACTAACTAATTATGACAACCTATCCGAACCCATTGGGGCTGATCTGCACAGAACAATATATGACAATATTCTTCCGAAGTATGTAAGGCGTCTCATAAAGAAGTATCCGGGTTCTACGTTGGAATTAGTCTCCATGCCTGTGGAGGAGTCAGCCGACCCAATTAAGATGTCCGCTGAACCCAGCCCCATTCGTGATTCATTATCTGAAATAGGGAGTGTCTATTTCTCTGTGCACGAAATATCGGATGAAAACAGTACGTCTTACACATTCAAACTTACCAGTGAGGCCACGGGTCTCGCGGGGGAGGCCAAGACACGCATATCGAACCGTTTGAGTTTTTGGGGCGACGAAGGGGTCTTTGGCGGCACCGTTGACTCCAGTGATATAAGAATTCCAGACAATGCGACTTTAGATGAGGCGGTCGGGATTGTACAAAAGTTTGTAGAAGAGAATAGGCGTGACCCGTATAAGGTTTGGCGTCTCGATATGACAGACGAAATGAAGAGAGACCTGAGAGACAGGGGTCTTCCAATGTATTCGATGCCATACGAAGCGCCGATGACGATGTCTGATCCTAAACCCACAGCACAGCCTTCAGAAAAGACTGCGGCTGATGCAAGGGCGGAACTTGTTAGCCAATATGGTGAAGACAATATAAGGAATCTTGAGGAAAGTGGTGTCCTGAAGATTGTGGATGGCGTAGACGGCTTACCTGTCGGCCTAAATGAGGGCAAATACAGTTCAGCGGAAGGCATCTATGACGGCATAAACAGTACCGCTTACCTGATTGCGAGCAACATCAGGGATGGCGGGGCTTCTGGTGTGCTTATGCACGAAGTTGGTGTCCATTTTGGCCTGCGTCGTATGGTTGGTGCTGTCGCTTTTGATGACATTCTTCAGAAACTTCTCAGCGGGAAAGAGTCTGCTGAGTTTAAGCCGTACTTCGACAGAGTGAAATCTTCCTATGAGGCGCTTTTAGAGAGCGGAGATGTTGTTGAGGATACCGACGAGTTCTTGGAAGAGGTTCTCGCCAAGATGGCCCAAGATAGAAATGCTCAGAATATGGGGCTGCTTCAGGAGTTGTATGGGAGAATGCGTGTCTTTCTCTCAAAGTACTTTAAGGGAATAGACTTAAAAACAAGTGATCTTCAGGCTCTGGTTAGGGGTTCTCTCAGGAAGTCCATGAGAGGAGAGATTGATTTCCGAGGGCAGCTAATCAGGGATTCTGTATTTGCCTCTTTTGTTGATAATAACCTTACCAGAGCGGGCAATTTCTTCAATATCCTCACCAAGAATGAGGACGTTTATAAACCAAGTGAATTTCCCAGCAACCCGACAGGTCGTGTGCATGATTCGTCAAGCCATACTGCCTTCACCCACATTTCAGTGAAAGAAGATTCTATTGCCAAGGCGGCGAGAAAAAGGATGGTCGCCGCGCTAATGGCAATGGAAAAGATGTTTTACGAAATGGGGATTAAGGGGGCGGTAATAGACTTCCCCGCTCCCAACAAAAAATCCATGAGGGATGGTGAGCGATTGGTTCGCGTAAGGATGGGCGATGAAATGCTCACCATCCGGTTCGGATTCGCACCAATAGACCCTAATCTTCTCGCGATGATTGGCCCTATCGTTGATTTTGGAAGCATGGGGATGGTTTCTGGAAAGGGATCAATCTCTCTTACGAGGATGACTAACGACATCAGGAAGGCGTTAGAGTTGTTCAGTCAGGGGAAACTTAAAGAATCGTCTGGCTACAAGATGGCTTTGGATCACAAACTTGGTCTTCTCCCTGACCCCGCAGTTACACCGGGTTGGGATGGGAGAGCATCCTACATGGACTACATGCTTTTATTGTGGCGAGAACTAGACCCCGGCAGGGGGCGGTTGATGATCGAGCATAGTCAAGTTGCCTATGATTATGGATTCATTACCGAAGAGATGATGGCGCCCAATCCCGATAAGAAAGGCGTTGGACGAAAACCGACTAAGCATTACTCTATGCCGGACGATTCTGAAAACGACCTTTCGACAGAAGACAGGGTGCTACTGAATCGGGTCACTGGTAGAACTAAGCGTCGCGGACTTTTCAGTAACCTTGAAGAGGCTAGAGGACAGACCATGTTGTGGTTGTCGCAGGGTCTTGTTGATAAGTACAGGAGTGTGCGTAATAGATTGGGTGAGGCTGGGGAGCAGGCTTGGATGATGATGCACCTTTCGGATAACGTCCCCAACCTTATGCACGCGGTCTTGCAGTTTGGTAAACCAATCGCTAGGCAGAGGGATGGAAAATTTGACGGGTACGATATTGATCCGAATACCGCAGGACTCATAGAGATTATGTGGGGGCTTGAGGGAGAGGTCGATAGATTTCTATCTTGGATAGTCGGCCACCGTGCCGCCAAGTTAATGAAGGAAGGCCGTGAAAAGAACTTTTCTGAAGAAGATATAAAGCGTCTCAAGAATCTTGCCAGAGGGATGACTGCCAGTGGGAAACAAAGGCACCTTCTTTATGCCCAGACTATGAGGGAGTTGGGTAAGTTTCAATCAAGCATACTTGACCTCGCTGTGGAGGCCGGAACTATTTCCAAGGAAGATAGGCCAGTACTGGCTTCTGATTTCTACGTCCCGTTTTACCGCGAGATGGAAACTGCTCGCTCTGACACTGTTCGCGGCCCAGCAATGACCGGAAGTTTCGTAAACATTAAAGATGTTGTTCACAAGTTGAAGGGTAGTGAACTGGAAACCAATGATGTATTGCACAACCTCTTGATGAATTGGGCCGCACTTCTGGGCGCGTCAATGAAGAATCGCGCTGGAACTGCCGCCGTGGAGGCCGCAGTAGGAATGGGGTCGGCGCGATTGGTTGAAGATAAGCAAGAAGCATCTCAGATCGCTTTCGGAAAGTCGAAGACTTCTACAAATAAATTTGAAAACTATATTTATATCCTAAAAGACGGGAAGAAAGTGTGGTATGAAGTTAGCGATAATTTAGTTTTGAAGTCTTTGTTGGCCCTTAATTGGTCCGGCGTTGATAACGGCTGGATGAAAGCGGCTTCCACCTTTAAGAGGTGGTTCACATTAGGAGTAACAGCAAGCCCAGCATTCAAAATACGCAACTTAGTCCGAGATTCTGTACACACTATTGCAGTAGGAGAAACAAGTTACAACATATTTGGAAATGTAGCCAAGGGATTAAAACGCGCCCAAGTGGCTGACCCCGTTTACCAAAGTATGCTTGCCAGTGGTGGTGCTTTCTCATTTGGATTTCTGCATGATGACCCGTCTGCTATACGCAGGCTTCTAAGAAGGGGAGTGAAACAGGCAAATGTTTTAGACACCAGCAAGAAGGGGTTGGGGTTTGCTCGCAAGTTGTGGGATGGTTACGGAGAGGTGGGTAACCGAATGGAGAACGCTAACCGCGTAGCGCTGTACCTTAATCGCGTAGACGAAGTTGGTCACATGCAAGCCTCTTTTGAAGCTAGGGATTTACTTAACTTTTCAAGTCATGGAAGTTTCCTTGCGACTCAGTATTTAATCGGAGCGATCCCCTTCCTAAACGCTCGCATACAGGGACTCAGCAAGATTGGAAGGGCTGTGGGCGGTGACCAGCGCGGGCGAGCTATGGTTGTAGTAGGCTCGTTGATTCTGGCAAGTGTTTTGTACGAACTGTCTATGGATGACGATGAAGAATACAAGAGCCTGCCTGATTGGGTTAGAGATACATACTGGCCTGTCAAAATGCCGGGTGATGACGCTTGGTTCTACATCCCCAAACCTTTTGAAATTGGCGCTATTGCTTCTGTAGCCCAGCGGTTTACACAAACATTTGTAGATGAAAGCGCCAATCCAGCCTTTTTTGCAAAGCGTGTCGGTGAGATTCTTATGGATCAACTGGCCTTCGATTGGCGCCCGCAAATAGTACGCCCCGCTTTGGAAGTTGGATTTAACTATGATTCTTTCAGAAATAAAAGCATTGAGTCATTAGGAAAGCAACTCAACACACCAAAACATAGAAGGGTTACAGCAACGTCGTCTGACTTCTCTATTGTCTCCTCTCAGGCATTTCAAGATTGGTTCGGAGGAACACCACTATCACCGGTTCAAATAGATCATCTCATAAAGGGGTATTTTGGTTGGCTTGGCGCAACTATTGTCGGAGCGGCGGATTTTGTTTTGTATCCGTCTGAGCCGGAGCAACCAACCAAACGATGGGATGAGATGTATGGTCTGGTTCCTGTCGGGAGTTTCTATAAGCAGGGTCCGCCTAAGACGACCAAGCAAATGCAACTTTTCTGGGAACAACTTAAAGAGATCAAAGAGCATCACAGCATTTATAAAGACTACTTAACGCGCGGGCTTGATGATGAACTCAAGGAGTATCTAGCGAAGAATAGACAGTCTCTTGTCTGGAGAAAGCATTACGAAAAGATGCAGAGGCACCTTGGAAAGATAAACAAGAGAATGACTCAGGTTTATGATTCAACCGATATGACGGCAGACGAGAAGAGGGTGGAGATAGATCGCCTGATAGAAATGAAAAATAAGTCGGCTGAAAGAATTATAAACATGAGAGAAAGAGCGGAAAAAAGGAGCAACCAACAGTCTTCTTTCTCCATAATAAGTTCAGCCAAAGCCGACTCAGGTGAAGACGTAGAAACAAACTACGATGTTCAAGCGCTCCAGAAAGCCATACAAACTGGTGATTTGTCCGCATATCCCCGATTAGCTGGGGAGGGGATTGTCGGTAATTTATACAACTCTATTATGTCAGCAGAATTCAGAGGCGCTAGGGGTTCATTGGGAAGTAAATTTATAAGAACAAGGCACGCCCCAGCGAAGGGGTCCACTGCTTATGGGCCACTGCAAATAACTTTGAGCCTTATGACGAGCGGGAGCGCCCAATTAGATTTGACTGATAAGGAGTCCGATTATGTTGTTCGGTTCAAGGAGCAGGCCCGCTTGTTCCTTAAATACGGAAGGGAGCCAGACAAGGAAGGATACCACCCAAGATACGATTACGGTGGTAGTGGCGACTTAACTTCCGATGAAGATAAAGCGCTGTATGAAAGTGTTGGTAGAAAATTGATACAACTTGTCCTAGACCAATCTGGTAACGATACGGATGAGTTTATCAACCAGTGGAGATACGGCAAGGGGAATAAGGGAGATGTATCCAAAGATGATGAAAAATATTACGCCGCTTTCAAGGAGGCTTATAAGTAAATGTCCAATACTAATGGCAATACTGATGATGGCGGGGTGTACCAGTCTGAAAAAATCTTTGCTGATAGGAACGGGAGCGCTAGTTCCCGGTGCGATTGCCTCGATTGCGACATCGGGGAGTGCTCCTGTGTTACTGGCCTCAGCGGCAGGTGCCTCTGTGACCAGTGTCGCTGTGGACTTGATGACGCCATCGAAAGGAGGCAACATGCCTACAGCAGCTAGTTGTGCGCCCGATAATTTTTGGTCCCTTCTAGGGGATTTGGTAAGCATGGGCGGTTGGTTGCTTATTTTGGTGATTATAATTCCCATGATTTTAGGGTGGTTATTGCCGGGGCCGCTTGAGAAGGCGAAGAAGAAAAGACGATGAAAATAGACCCTAAATTCTTTAGCTTTATGTTGTTCGTCATAGCGCAGACATGTGCCGCAATCTGGTGGGCTTCTGGGCTTTCTTCTGAGGTAGAAAGGTTATCTGGTATCCAAGGAACGGCTATTCCTGCTTTGGAGGCCGAGGGACGCCAATGTCAAATCGAGATTCACAACATGAAAAAGTTGATTGCCGACACTGAGGAGGTCGAGAAATCCGTGAAGAATCTGGATGTCATGCTCTATCGACTGCAAACCATCGAAACGATGCTGGACAAGATTTTAGCAACAAAGGTTAGGTGAGTGACAAAATTAGGACAATCCCGTGAAGTACCTCCGGAGCGCAAGGCCGTGGGCTATCCGTGCATACCTGATTTATTCAGTGTGCTTGGATGTGACCGTGGTCGGCACATTGGTATGGTACTTCCTAATTAAGTGAACATCGTGGGAAAGTGATAAGTGAAAAGATGTTTGCATCGAATCGTACAGGTTTCTTGGATTGATGCAGAGGAAGAGTCAGGATGGACTGAATACAAGAAGAAACCTTCTTGGGTCATTCATACGGTTGGGTACCTCGTCGAACTACCAAAGAGAAAAACAGATTTTATTGTACTCGCTAATTCCCACCTACCGGATACAAATTCTTGGGGCGGATTAAATCGAATCCCGAAAGGGATGATTCTGTCAGTGAAAACTATCCTCACGGGCGTGCGGTGTGGAGAAGAGTATGACGCGAGTTCTGATTGTACCTGACACGCAAGTAAAGCCGGGAGTTGAGATCGCTCATTTCCGTTGGATAGCGAGAGCGATCAAGGACTATAAGCCAACGCATGTAGTCCACTTGGGGGATCATTGGGATTTCCCATCTTTAAGCAGTTACTCCTCTCGTAAAGAAATTGAAGGGAAGCGAGTAATTCAAGATATTGCTGCTGGCAACGCAGCGATGGAACTTTTTTGGAAAACACTTAAAGGTCTAAAACATGAGTGTGAATTCCATTTTGTTTTTGGAAATCACGAAAACCGTTTGGAGAGATATCTCGGCGACAACGTAATTCTTGAAGGTGTACTGGGGATGGAAAGCCTAAACACAGAAGGCTGGATAACGCATCCTTTCAGAACCGTCTTTGATATAGAGAACGTCTGGATTACACATTACTTCTACAATCAATTTACTTCTCGCGCCTATGGCGGGACAGCACATTCCGTTCTAAAGAATGTTGGCCTGTCTCTGATCCAAGGACATAGACAGGGAAAAGATATTGCGGCCAGATCACTCCCGAATGGGAAGGTCCAACGGGCGCTGATTGCTGGATCATGCTATCTACATACGGAGGAATTTCTAGGCCCACAAGCCCGCGAGTCATGGCGCGGGATAATAATCCTCAATGATGTCGAGGATGGAGACTATGATATGATGGAACTCTCTCTGAAGTACTTGTGTAGAAAGTATGAAAAACAGGAACTATCGGAGTACCTGCTATGAGTGAGTTCTTTGAAAACACTTTGTTATTAGAGAAGGGATACGAAATGAAAGTCGCACCTGTAAAGGCAATGAGCAGTTCCAAGTTTCAAGAAAACATCATGTTGGCTGAAACAGCGGAACAGAAACTGGCTATATGTTTTTCCAAATTGTCTGAGTATGGTGTTTTTAGCGACGCGCCGATTGACCTTCATAAAGACAGGTTCAGAATAATGGAACATCTTCCAGAGGGGTTGAGAGATGGACGATTTTAAGATGAAACGCGGGTCTGGTAGACCGTTTATAAAAAATGATCCCCGCATAAACCGCAAGGGCCGACCAAAGGGGTCTAGGGATAAAATGAGTGAAGCCTTGGTTGACGCATTCTTGGCTGATTGGATGGTTCATGGTGAATCCGCCATCGAGCGTGTCCGTGAGAAAGACCCTTCAACTTATGTGCGGGTTGCCTTTGCAATGATGCCGAAGGAAATAAAGCAAGAGGTGGAAGTCACCGATCAAACAGATCGAGCATCGAGCATCGAGTGGGATGTGATTACCGGCAAGGCTTCGTGAAAATTAGCGGGGTTGCCCAAGGGCGCCTTGATGAAACTCTTAGGGACACTGAATATATGAGGGTGTCTGTGGACGGCGGCGGGTGTTCTGGGTTTATGGTGGGGTTCAAAAAAAGTTGCAGGCTGTTGCCATGCGCAGCCCCAGCGGAGGATATCTGGCTTTCCCACAACGTTATTTCTGACAAGTTATCATTAGCACTTCTCACAGACGGCGTGTTGGAGTGGGTTGATGATCCGTTTAACCCGAAGTTCAAAGTCGCTGTACCCGATACCAATGAGTGCGGTTGCGGGGACAGCTTTCAATTCAAAACGTAGAATGGTGTTCCGACTCCCCAAAAGGATGTATCCACGAACTTGGAGAGTCAATCGCCTTCCACACTATAGCCTGACGGCCACTCCTAGTTTTTCTACGCAAGCCGCTATCCATAGCCAACCCCTGCTTTACCCCACCCCTAATTGCGGATGAGACAGACTGATGAGACCGGCTTAGTACCGTCTCAAGTTCATCGCATGTAAACCCGTTTGTTTCTCTGAGGCAGTCAACTACCTGATAAATCAGTGTCTTTCGATTTATGCTTCTGTAAGCGGCTAGACTCGTCTCCTGCATCTTCATGTTGCGCTCTCCCCGCCAAAAAAATAATGCGCCTGTAAAGGCTTTGAATATGCTCTTGACATCTTCTAATTTCCCCCTTGAGTTCTTTACCAATTTCGCACTCCAGTTTCCTACTCATTTTGAGAGCAGGTGTAGCAGACTAATTTGTTTTCGCCAGTTTTGGGAAATCTTGAGATGTGCAGGTGCCTACCGCACTTCCTGCATTGTTTAGTAAAGCCGCGAGACGGCCCCATGAGAGAAAGCAGATGGCTTGCCACGACAACTGCGAGATTGAAACGTGGCACACTTAGCCAGCTATTGGTACCATCCGCTACTGTTCCAGTGCTCATATTCTACCCCTTTAGATCATGTCCAGCATCCCACGAAGTGCTTGGATAGATGCGCTAATTGGTTGCAATCCGAGCACATGTTTACCGCGTTTTTTAGACATCTTTTCCACATCTTTCAGAACGGCACGTCCTCATCTTCCTCTTCGGCAACCGCTTGTTGCGCTTGATATGAATTTCCGTACTTCTCTTCTGGCTCCTTGATCGTCCCGCTAAAATATTTTTTGCCGTTTTTCTCCTTTAACCAAGCGGCCAATTCGACTTTCATTTCCCCACCATCTGGCAAGATCACTTTCGCACTACCAGTATGGCTTGGTGACTTTTCTGATTTTGGATTATGATTCCTAAAAAGGGAAAAGTTTCCGGGGTTGTGTTCAAACTCTGACATAATCTTTCTCCGTGAATGACCCGCAGGTGGTTGTGATAAAAAGATCGCTTCTGTGCTTTTCACAGTAGCCGATCACTGTCTTACCTTTATAGATGTACGACGGAAAGGTTGGTTCTGTTCTGTTCACCGCCCTCACTGGACAGAAATACACGCACAACTTACATGAACGAACCCGAAGGTGTGGCGATACAGTCGGGGGGCGCAATGGGCTAAGTTTCATAAATAACCTCGGCGTCGATAACTCCTTCAAACTTCTTTCTTGGAGACCGTTTGGGTTCCTCATCCTTGGTAACGTGACTCCAAAAGTCTACCAGAAATGGGAATATCCAATCCCAATATTCAATACTTCGCTTCACTTCCCAGACCCTTTGCCCTGCTGGTGACCAAGATTGGAAATGGCACTGCTTCATTTTTGTGCAAGCAAGCTGTCCCTGTATCTGCGCCATAAATTGATCGCTGATGAATTCATGCGGGTCACGCGAGCGGCACTTAGTTTCCAACACACCCACAGAAGGAATGATGCCATCAGGTGAACAACCCAAGAAGTCGTGATCAGGATGAACAATAAGGCCACAATCATCAACGACATTGCCTGATAAAGTCTCATAAGCAAATTTCGCGACAGGCTCATATTGGGTTCCGAACTGCATCCATTCGTTGACCTCGACTATTTCTCTGCCCGTTTGGATTTTCCATAGCGCGGCCCTCGATTTGTAGGCGCCCTTAATATTTGCGGCTGATCCGAAGTTGGATGCGGTAAGTCTTTTGCGGCGTTCCGCAAACCACTCCGGACTCCTTTGTTTCAGTTCAGAAAGGGGCTTTGTCGCCTTCACGGGACTTGCTCTTTGCTCGTTCGTAGTCTGCTGGTGCAATTTTCACTCTATCCTTTTTGTCGGTTTTCTTCCAAGCATCGTTGAATGAGGCTTCCCCCTTGAGTGCCGCGCCTTCCAACTTCTTCAGAACAACTTTGTCGGAAGTGGCTGGCATGTCCACGATATTAGCGTCGTCATCCCCGATGACAGGAATGTTTGCGGCTAACTTTCTCTCAGTGCCAGTGATGCCAAGCAGGCCAGAAAGATGGTATCTCTTTCCGTATGTCAAACAGGCGCCAACCAGTTGTGCTTTGCTTGGGTCTTCACACCTTATGGATGCCACTGACCACAAATATTCTCCTGACTTGTGGCCAATCATTGTCCGGATGCAAATATCCTTCGGTGATTCTCCCTTTTCCCAGCCCTGCATATAAAAGAGGTCATTGTCAGCCAGAGGTTTTTTTGCCGCTTGGCTTACCGCGTGAATGTCCGCGTACTTGCTGTGGAAGTATGGGTTCTCCTCTCCCTTTACCACCGGCTCGATTGCGGCCTGCGCTTTCGCCAAAGCCATAAACAGATTTGAGTGATTTGGGGAAACGAAAAAAAAACCGGGGGTTACCTCGATGTTCTCTGTTTCGGCATCTTCGGGAAAAAAATCGTCGGGGTTTTTCACTGCTTGCATTAGATGTTTCCTTTTCGTCGGTTGGCTTGTTCCGAACGCCACACTTCTATCTCTAAAATGTGCGTGTTGCGCTCATTATTCATGGTCTCATAGTCGGCTACACTGTTTTCAAAATCCTCTACCCATTTTCGATACTTCTGAGAGCGCATGGCGACCGCTTCCTTCTTGGCGACCGACCATCTTTCGCCTTTCTCAATAGCCATTTGCTCTGCCTCAAGGTAGGATAATGCCTTCACAGTTTGCCGCTGATGTTCTTTGGATTTCATCAGGGCTTTCAGTTGAGCAACTTCACCGTCTGTCTGGGACAACTTCTCAAGAGCCTCAGACACTGATCGATCAGAGATCAACATCTTCATCTACCCCCACTTCATCTATAAAGAACTCACAAATACGTCTTTCCTCTACCGTCATCGCTTTCAGTCCAGCACTTTTTCTGAGGACTGGGCGAAGCAACTCAGCTACCTCTTCTATGTTTTCAAGAATCGTGGTTCGCAAGAAGACTCTGTTGAGTAGTCTTTCTGATGAGACAATAGGCAACTCCGTAATGCTTTCTCCAGAAATTTCATCAGCCATATTGATTGGTCTTCCTTGAAATTGTGGAACTGCTGGTGAAACGTCTGATGACAGATAACGTGCATAGGAAGCGTCAGGGTGTCTGATGCTTTTGTTCCCATCCCCCCAAGATTCAATCCGGGTATCGATATGCAATGGTGGGCGATTATTTGATTGTCGTCCCATCCTAATTCTCCGCACATGACACAGCATTGGTCGTTGTTCGCTACCCATTGTAAGTATTTCTTGTGCCGGAATCTCATAAAAAAATGGGGGCGACTTGATGCCGCCCCCTAATTGGCCCTATAGATGATGTCCGAGGCAAGTTCTCTCATAATTACCAATGAGAGCAGGAGGATAATCGGAGCCGTCATCACGACCCTACCGATATGGGACTCGGTAGGCACATCCGTTCAGTATCCAAAAATCAGCACGGCCAGCACAAACGCACAAGCCATTAGAAAATCCATATTGGCAACCTCTCAGGATTTGAAATAATTAAAGGGGTATTTTTCAAAAGGCATCAGCAACTTATCGTTCTTCAGCCGCTCGATCTCATCCCACTTGGAGCGGTGAACGTCGATGTATGGAATTGTCTTGACAACATCCTCATATTGCTCTCTGAGCATCGCGCTGTTTTTGCCCTCGCGTAGCGCGGTTATCAGAGCGTTTACTTTCGTTAGAGAATCCACGATTTAGGTGTCTTAGATTTTCCACTCGATGTCTCTGGCCTTTGGGTGCGCCTTTGCGTTTAGTATGGCGGCGTGCCAACATGGCCCGCATATAGGCAATTCGCCGGGTGCAGGTCTGGGCGTCCCGTCGAAATATTTCCTGTGAATAGACTTCTGACAGGAGCGGCATCGTTTCTCATATAGACCAGCCATCGATTCGTTTCTCGTAGTGTTCTTTTGGAAAGGCAATTCTGGCAGATACCGGCAGTTCCGTCAACAACTATTTTGGTTGACAAAAAGACGGAAAAAGCACGACAATAGGGTGTGGTTGCCCCTATCCACTGCCCCGCTTGTTTGGGCTGAAAAGGGGAGTTCGGGTGGTAATCGGGAACTGGAAACCCGCTATCGGCTCGTCGCTGATTCTATTGATGCGGCCCTGTCGCCCACGCCCGTCGGGTAGAAGAGAAGGCGAGTCCCCGCATAGGCTCACGATCCAAAGACAGCCTTCCAGACGAAAGTCTGCACATGGGTAAGGCTATGGAGAAGCAGAATGGACGAGATGATAAGACTAAGTAAGGAACAAAAAAGTACCTTGGTTACTTTGTTTGAGGCTTGGTGGTCGAGGCTCCCAAAGGGTGTTGGTGCGAAGGTAGGAAAGGGTGCCGCTAGGGATGCGTGGATAAAGAAATTCAAGCTGGTTGGGAAAAGTCATTGGGAAGAGTTGAACGAAGTAATTTGTCAGAGCCTTGAGGCGCAAGAGGAGTACCGTAAGCGTGTTATTCGCCGTTTTCCCGATGAGCATGAACGCAAACGTGCCGGTATTTTTCTACCATCGAGGCCGCATCCAGCAACATGGTTGAGCCAAGAAAGGTGGCATGATGAAGTTGCTGAGATAAAGCCGGATTTTGAATACCGATCAGATAGCGTGCGTGGTTGTTCGCAATGCCCGAAAGATACGGCTGTGCTTGTTGATGATGTCGGATATTGTGCGTGGTGTTGGCAGAAGAAATTTGCGCCAGCATCTTTGGGCGCCTTGCGGGATAAGGCTAGGGAATTGGGTTTAGTAAAGCGACAGGGAGAGACTATTGAGGACGTTGCTGTCAGGGCGAGAGAAATCTTGAAGACTAAATCGAAGGCGTGGTCTAACCATTTTGGTGCGTAATAAGGTGGACATACAGACAAGTGTGGTTGGTCGGACTCTGAAACAAAGACCAGAGCCGACTCATTGGGAGCGAAAGTTTACAAGTAAGCGGGCCAAGTGGAATTGGATGCAGGAGCATATGCCGGAAGCCTGTGAGTTGGCGCATGAAGTCAAAAAGCACTTTGGAAGAATAGAGAGTGTCGTTATTAAATCGCCAATAAAAAAATGAGAGATAAAGTTAAGGAATGCACTGGGTGTGGTGTTGTAAAGCCTGTGAATTTTTTTTACACGGACAAGAGAGCGCCCGATGGACGTGTCACCAAATGCCGAAGTTGCCTAGCCGGGGCGCGAAAGCAGGCCACTGGTGTCAGCAAGCACACCGTTTTGGTGCGGGACGTGCCTTGCGATGACTGCGACAACTTCCAGTACTGTGGAGACGAGGGCTTGATGTGTGCAAATTTCGAGCATTGGATGGTGTTGGCCAAGCCTAATGACAAGCCAAAGATTCCCGACAGATTTGTTTAACGTGCTCCTCTGGGTTTTTTTTTGTGCTTTTGTTGGTAGATGATGACAAGTACTTTAGAGGAAGAGTTGTTTCTCCAAGTTGACGCAGCGAGAGTGCCTCTTCCTGAAAGGGAGGTTCGGTTTCATCCGACGAGAAAGTGGAGATTTGATTTTTATTGGCCAGATTTGATGGTGGCTGTGGAAGTTGAGGGAGGCATATGGGTGAGGGGTCGTCACAATCGCCCAGCATCTTTCATTAAGGATTGCGAGAAATACAACGAGGCGGCACTCATGGGGATTACTGTTTTGCGGGTGACAGACAAACAAATCAAGGATGGTTCCGCGCTCGATTGGATAAGGAGAGCGGTAGATGGACGCAAACACATTCCCGTCGGCTCACGACGCAATAGCATGGGCAGTAAGGCGCCGTAACATTCCGATTATCGAGAGGTCGAGTGTTCACGCGATGGGTAAGAAAAAGGCTGTTTTTGAATGGATGCCGGGGTTGGATGCTTGGGAAAAACTAGCCGAAGCGGTCTACATCTTCAAGGCAATAGAGCGTACTTGCACAAAACTGGAAATGGTTGTTTTGGAGACGTACTATATGGGTGGGACGAATGAATTGGCAGACAGTTTGGCTGGAAAGATTGGGCGGGAACTGCGCAGGGATAAGTGGTTTGTCGCTGATGTCTTACGCCAATGGGCGAGAGAACGACCCCGGCACAATTTGAAATGGTGGTCAAAAAAATATAAAGTCCACGAAAGTACGGTAAGAAGGTGGCAGGGTGATGTCATCGACAGGCTCGACATTATGCTGAAAGCGTCGCTAACTGGTGCCGATCATGCTCTAAAAGAGTCGGGTCACGTCGATTATTGAAATTTGTCAAGTAAAATAAATATAAGTTATTGTTTTATATAGGAAATATATGGAATGAGACGGGTCGTAAATGGTACAATTAATAGTGAGGGGGGAGGTTCGTCTCACAAAGTACTTGTGATTGGCGATCTTATTCTCGACAAATATATCTCAGGGAGATGTTCCCGCATCTCGCCAGAAGCACCTGTTCCGGTGGTGGTTGAGGAGAAAACCGAATATCGAGCAGGTGGCGCGGCCAATGTTGCCCTCAACCTAAAAGCGTTAGGGGTAGATTGCGCCTTGGTCGGTATCACTGGCAGAGATGATGAGGCCAGAATTCTCATGGACTTGGTGGGAGACATCCCAACTCATTTCCAGCAAGAAGATATCCCAACCACACTTAAAACGAGGTTTCTGATTGATGGGCATCATGCCCTTGGTCGAATTGATCGTGAGTCGGTTGGAGAATTTAAGGATATTCTAAAGTACGTCAGCGGACATATCGGGGCCGGAACGGATGTGGTGATCGTGTCGGATTATGGCAAGCACTTTAAGACAGCCATACCGATTATTATTCGCGAAGCAGTTGCGCGTGGCGCACATGTGATAGTAGACCCGCAATCCGATGATTGGGTTTCTTACGCCGGGGCTACGACGGTCACTCCGAACCTCAAGGAGATATCGGGCGAGGTTTATGGGGATAAAGCGGTCGAGTCCATGTATTGGTTACGGATGCGTTACGATATCGAGAACATTTTGGTGACCAGAGGAGGGGATGGCTTATTTCATTCAAGTTCTGATGGTTGTGTTGAAGATGTTCCTGAGAAGTCGGAAGTTGTGGACGCAACTGGGGCGGGAGATACTGTCGTGGCGGCGTTTGCGGCTGGAGTTCTGGCTGAATTGAGCAATAGGGATTGTTTGCGATTTGCAAATGCGGCGGCGGGAGATGTTTGCCGCAAGAAGGGTACTGCGGTTGTTGATGAGTCTTTCGCGCCTTGGGCGCTGGACGGTTGGTTCGATTACATGACTGACAAGACACAACGCAAAAAAGAAAAGGCCCGCCACAAACATCGTGACGGGCCGTAATATCTAATCTCTCTCGCGCTGTTTAGCGCCAACCTTTTCTGCGTCCTTCGCGTTTCCGACCACTCTTCCTAAGTCGAAACCAAAGGCCATGCCAGATACATCGACGGGTTCGTTCATTACCCAAAGATGATATTGGTTGGCGGTGTCATAGAGCAAACTTTCTGGTGGATAAATCTCATAAGCGAGGTGTTCGCGCCCCACAATCTGATTTTTGATCTCTTGCAGGTCGCGCCAATCATGGATAGGTTCGCGATCATGCCGCTTAATAGATAAGTAGGTGATGTGGCCAACCAACGCTGGTTGGATGAAGATGTCATCAGACAGGTGAGGCTCATAGTCCACCATGACATGGTAGACGTTGTTGACAAGATGTTTGCAGGATTTAAGTCGGAGCCAAGTACGATGCAGGCTATCCTTTTCTTTCTTGTTTTTCACCGCGTGCATACGACGAGCCGTAGTCAAGAATTCACGCCATGATCCTATTATTTTTTTATTCGTTGGGATAAGGTTCATCATCAGTGCCGTACCCCATCATCTTCATCAGCCAGCACTAATTCAGTGATGACCGCCGCGAAGTTGAAAAAGAAATCTCTGTCAAGTTCTTTTTCCGGTTCCGCTCTCGACGCTGAGAAAAGCCCGTGCAACGATGCGCCGATGAGGGCCATCAAGCAGAATGCCGTCTTGGGTGGAAGGTCATCGAAGTGCGCGCGATAAAATTTGTCGGCGTCCTTCATTGAGTTGTGGATGTCTTCGGCCCACTCTTCAAGACCGCCTATTGTTTCGAATTGTTCTTTGGCCCAATCAGTCATTACCCACCTCAATTGATTTTAGGAATTTGCGGGTCTCACCTGAGAACTTCTTGGCATAGACGGCGTGATCCAATGCGTCGATGTGGTCACGACACAAGGCGTTGTCACCGACCTTTACCACGTCGGCCATAGCCTTGGTGATGTCCTCGATTTCGCGAACGGTTTTGGTGACGCGCTTCGCGGAGTTGGTTTCTACCCTTGCCTCCAACTTCTTCAAGAGACATTGGGCTAGGCCGGTGTAACATGGTGTCCAGTTAGTCATTGTCCTTTCTCCAAGGGGTCGTGTGTTAGGTTTTATCGAGTGCACCAATTGAAAGCAAAAAGATTTTATCGAAAGTAGTCAGGTCTATAGTAGCTAGACGTTCTTTTAGCGCGTCAACCGCCTCCAAAGTAGCGGTTATTTGGCCATCAGTATCAAGATCGACCAACATCTCTAGGCCTTGCCTGATTGATTCCAGTAATTGAAAACCGCTGTGATATTTAGTCCAAGTGGCAATTCTGGGTTCATCAGTCATTCGTAAAACCTCTCGTGTGGTAGTTACCCTGTCCTAAGTCTCTAAGGAACTGAAATAATTTCTTCCAATCGCCTTCAACTACGTCGATTCTGAGAAATTCCATTGTGTCATCGCAGTCGCGCACGATAATTTGTGAGTTTAAGTGGTGGACTTTGATACATGCTTGTCCTCGCGCCAGTTCTTTTTTAGTCATAGGTATGTTCTCCTTATGTATGTAAGCCGGGTTGTGGGAAGTTTTTTCACAGAAAGATAAATAATATCTTTCTCTCAAAGAACTTCACGGGAGAGATAAGAATTTGAACTCTGCTCCCCCAAACATAAGAAATCTTATATTTACATAAGAAATCTTATGCCCCGTTTAACGACCGGGGCCACGTCGTGCGAGAATCTACAGATTCCTGATGTCTCGTTCTGACATGCAGACGTAGGTGCCACCGGGAGATTGGTCAGCGAAATACCCGGCATAGGTGTTGCCGATGTCAAACTCGCCCCCTATATGATTCTTGCCACCGACGGGTTCGGTGGTTGGCTCAAATTCCTTGGCGAGTTTAATCAGGGCGTCGATGATGCCGTTGTGGTTCAAACTCGATGGCGGATTCACCGTGAGGCACGCCAAATCAGGCTTGGATTTCAGAATGCCGCTCCGACCGATCCGGAATGCACCTTCTAGTTCTTTCGGTCTTTTCTGGGCGATAACTTTAGACACGGCAGACGCCCAACATGGGCGGGCGCATAGCATCCTTGCCATCAACAACTTCTTGAGAATGAATGCCTTCTTCGCATAAACCTTGGCGTCGTACAGGTACAGCGCCACCAACGAGAAGTTGTTCATCCAAACTTCTTTGGTGGAGTCATCTGGAAAGCGGCGGGAATTTTCAGCGGAAAAATTCCGGTTGAATTCGTAACCGAATTCCTCGTCGGTGCAACGATACCACCCTTCGATTTTTTCGGATGAACCTGTGCCAGAGGCGTCAATTCGTATAGTGTGATAGTGGTCATGGATGACCCAACTGCTAGGGTTCCTTGATTCCAGAAAAGCCTCGCTGACAGGGTAAACAGCCAGCGATGCCTTGGCGATGTTTAGATCGCGTTTCGACATTTTCATAATTGTTTCTCGCAGTATCGAAAATGGTTAGGTGTTCAGCCAACGGATGGGGTCGGTCGTTCCGTAGTAATCGAATGGTGCGGTTACCCTTTTGTGTTCGACCCAATAGTCGCGCATGAGTTCTAAGCCGCGCTCCACACACTCACGGTGTTCACCGTGCAGGGATGGAAGGATGTCTAATTTGCAATGCTGATAGGCAACCGCTAGGGCTTTTAGATCATCGAATGACATATACGTTTTGCCGGTTAAGTAATTGATGGGCATGTTTATCTCTCAGTTGTGATGTGAATATCGTAATACCCACTCGCGATTGAGTGGGTATGGTCGATGCTCACACGACCTCGACAGATGTCCCCCACGGTGCGGGGGAGAATCCGTATGTGTTGCTGATCGCCCAGAACACGGGATAATCAGGCTCGTCGGGGTAATCACATTCACCGTCGGTGAAGTAGATCAAGGCAGTCGGCGTTGAGTCCATATTATCTTCAACCCATCTGAATGGTGGCTTGAATGATGTTCCACCACGTCCACCTAACTTGAATTCGCCAACATCTTGCGGGATATCATACGATTCGAATTCCCGTACCTTACCGATGCGGGAGTCGCATGGGATAACGGTGATTGAACAGTCCATCTGCTCGACCAAGGTGATTGTCTCCGACATGAATTGTCGCAACTCTGAATCAGAGACCGATCCAGATGTGTCCACCGCAATAACGACGTGATCAATACCCTCACGTTTCATGCTGGGCAGGTACTGGCCCCTGCCGATAAAGCGTCGGTTAGGCTTAGACCACGTTGTGTCGAAGTTGTTGCCAGAATCTGAGAGGAAGTTGGCCAGTGTCTCCGACCAGTCGATCATCCCCTCGTTGCGACCTTGGATGGATGCCAGCGCCTTGCCCGACATTGTGCCTCGCGCCTTTTCCTGCGCGATTGCAATCTGGACGGCACCTTCCCATTCGTCTGCGGAATCGGTGTCGGCGTTGCCGTCTTCGTCGGTGGCCTCGCGAAACTCTCCGAATTGCCCTGACTTAACCGCCTCGCTGAACGTCGGCACATCATCCGGGCCATATTCTTTTTCCGTTTCCTCTCCAGAAGTACTTGGTGAGTTGTTGCCATCGCCTTGCCCGTTCGAGTCATCACCGGCATCACCGGCATCATCGGCATCATCCTGATTGGCGCGGCGTTGGGACTCAAGGTCGGCGTACACCCATTCGGTGGACTTGCCGTCATACTTTCTGTCGAGCAATATGTTGGATAACAGTTTGAACCCGTCATTAAGGCAAACGAGATTGATTACATAGTCACCCGCTTGATTGAACAACTCATGGTCTCGCGAACCCTTGCGCCACGGGTGCTTGAGGATGCAGTGAAGCACCTCATGCAAGACCAGAAACAATGATTCTTGCTTGTCTATCTGATCGACAAAGTGACTGTTGAATCCGATCACCTTGCCGTCGGTGTAGGCTGTCGGTTGGGTGTTGTCTTCAACAATATTGAGGCGTAGTGCAAGCGCCCCGTAAAACGGACGCTTTAGTAACAGTCGCGTCCGCGCGTTCTCCATTTTGGATAATGCGTTCATGTTTTTCTCGCATGTTGTTGATGCTTGATTGCATCGTGATACGCCCTCAGGTGATAGTGAGGGCGTATGGTCGATGGAATCTAGCCCGTGAGTGCTTCCCGGTGAAGGGAAATCACTTCGGCGTAGACTGGGTGTTGTGTTATATCGAAGAAGCCAAGTGCCATAACATCTTTGGCCCAGAGAACTTGCCAATCATCTGGCAACTTGATCATAAACTTCCAGATGTTCTCGACGTTGTCCTCGTCGGCACGTCGTGCCATAGCGCCCGTTACACCGTGACGCAGGTCACTCTCTACGGGGTCGTCGTGATCGTCGGGGTTGGCGATAATATCGTCGATATCAGGCAACTTGCGCAACGTCTTAATGAACCCGATAAACTCACTACCAGCACCTTCACCGACGGCACCAAGTGTATAGGTGCGCACGATGTCGCTGTCCTCATCAACGGCGCTGATGATTGATGCGAGATTAGTCCATGACCTCAATGAAGGGTAGGCCGGGGATGTGGACTTGGGATCGTACTGGTAGCACAATTCGGGGCGCCACCTGAGAAACGAAACGACCCGCTCATCGACGCGATTAGCGACCGCCCATTCGCACCAATCGTGACTGTTCACGACCAGTTCATAATGCATGAAACGGTTGGCGGTATGCGCGGCCATGCGGTTGGCGGCGGCACGATCAAAGTGCCTGTTAGATGCGGCGAACACCACGACGTTATCAGGTAGCACATAGTCGCCTAATCGACGCTCGTGAATAATCTGACCAGCAACGGCGGTTACTGACCCGTGCGCTTGCATAATCTCATCGAGGAATAACACCGTTGGGCCACAACCCTCGACCGGCAACGTTGCGGGTGGAGCGTAGTGGGTGCGACCATCGTCGCCGATGTATGGAATACCGCGCACGTCGGCGGCGTCCATCTGGGCCAATCGCCAATCGATAATGGAGAAGCCGTTCTCGACTGCAATCTGCCGCATGTGTTCGGTCTTGCCACAACCGGGCGGCGACCATATGCACATAGGTATTTTAGTGGCCAGATGCCCCCTGACTACTTCGGCAAGGTTGGCATGGTATACAGGTACAGCAGTTAACTTGTTGTTTTCCATGTGGAAATTCTCTCGCAGTTGTTTATAGGAACAGATGATAAAATCGTAATGCGCACCAATGTGGTGCGCATGGTCGATTGCATCAAAAGTAGGATGCTGATTTTTGCTGGCAGGTTTTCGACAACGTGGCCTTAGTGACCCCGGCATCTTTCGCCGCTTTGCTCGTTGCCTTGGCGACATTACGGGCCGCTGATGCGGTGTACTCTCGCGCGGATGGTGTTTCGCGTATCTGAGCGTCGCTGTACTTGAGCATTTTCCGTGCCTGCTTGGCCAGTTCGTTCAGTTCGGGGTCATCGTCGATATTACCGGCTGGTATAAACTCCTCGACAAGGTCGCGCACGTTGCCCAGCAATGATGGGAATATCTTGCCCTTCTCCTTCGCGCACTCGTTAGCGACGTGGCTGGCATGTTCCAACAATCGACGCAACAACTCGCGCTTGATTTCGCCGACCATTTTAGACTGTCGTTCGTTAGCCTGCGCTTGCATCTTGGCGGTATGCGCCCCGGCATTGATAGACTCAATAGTCGGCAGACCATCGACGAATACTTCGGCGTGGAATTGGTCGCGTGCCTGCTCGGGTGTCGGGTAGTCAGACTCCTTGAACATCTGACCGAGACGGATTTTCTCTGACTCGATCCAGCGCGGGAGTGCGGTGCATTCCTCATCAGCGCGGTGGTGGAAATCGTCAATCGCGACGGTGATCTCATTAAGAAACTTTTCGGCGATCTTAGTCGGTAAGACCTGCGGCCCTTTTTGTTGGCCGCCGCCGTTCTTCGGCAGGGGAAACGTGAAACGATACAGCGTCGAACGGATGCGGCTCGATGCTCGTTGGGTGCGCGGGAATGCGTTGTCTAGGATGCGCTTTTTAACCTTAGTACTGCCGACCTTGGCGTCCTTGGAGATTGCCAACTCCCGGCTTACTGCATCGTCACGCACTAACGTATTGAACATCGACACGCGGACGCTGGCCAGCATCGCGGCCTCAGATAACACGGCGCCGCGCTTGGTGGATTCTATTTTCATTGGTGCTTGTCTCGCTGTTGTTGCAATAGACTCCCGACCTCACGGGAGTTTCGGATACTCTAATCCTCGTCAGTATTGCTTGGGGTTGGGGATGCCGCGCGCATCCTCTGGGTTGTAGTGTTGATTCAATACAATTTCGGGGACAATGGTCTGGCGCGGCGCGGGGACTTGCATAACCAGTACCGCACGCTCAATACCTTCAAGGTACGCTCTCATGCGGTTGTACAGGTCGCGCTTGGGGACGTGGCCACAGTTGAATACATCAGTCACGGCGCCGTTATCGTTGGCGGTGCGGTGTAAGCACACGCCGCCATACGCGCCGCTGATGTGGTAGTGGCCGATCTCAATCTGCCACGTTTTGCGGTCATACTTAGCATCGCGCCAAGTTATCTGTCTAATGGGGTCGCCGTTATTGTCACGGGCGTGGTAAGTGATCGGCGCACCTAGTGCTTTATTAATGAATAGCGCCATATGCTCTAATTGCGTTGCTGTGATTCGTTGCATAGATAAAGGTCTCATTGTTTCGGGGTGACTCATCAGGTAGGGCTACCAATGCCCTACAACAATGAATAGTGTTAGCGGTTATCGTTCCTCGCTAACTTTCCCATGCAACGCGCCGAACTGCTTATCTCGTTAAGGGGACGGTCACCCAGACTTAACTGGCTGATTGCGCCGACCGATCTATTAGATTTTCGTGGGTGCTTGCTAGGCGTTGCTCTCCTCACAGTTGAAGGCAACTTGGCCACGGGCAACTCAGCATCTTGGTGCGACCCCCGATTCGATGGTGCGACGTCGCGCACGGGCTTAGTGCCGTCGGGGTTCTGAACTGCCACGACGGACATTACAGGAAACACCAGCCTGATACATGGTGAAATAGTGGCTTCGATATGGCACTTATCAGCGTGAACAAACAGGGATAAGTTATTGATATACAAGGGGAAACCCGTACAGGCTCACGGCGGAATAAGCGCGAGTCATAAGGGGCTAGGGTATTACTTCTCTTAAAGTGCGTTACAAGACCATACAGGGACGCATAAGGGGGAACCTAATCACCCAACCTTGGCCGACCCCTGATACCGGGGGGGTTGGAGTGGGGGTTGTGGGATGGTATGGCACGGCCCGGTCGGACAGCGGAACAGACAGAAACTGCGGCCTGATCGACTGACCAACTCCTTGCCAACGGCTGGCTGACTCCTCGCTATGGTCGGGGGCGTGTCTCCCCGTGTTCGCAATGATGAAGGAGTCCCGCGCGGAAGTATGAACGAGTTTCGATGCGTGACAGTTGGGGGTCGCGTGTGTGGGCGAGGGGCTAACAGACTCATACCGTATAACCATTCCCTACGTCTGAGGCTAGTTTTCATTTCCATTACCCAGAAAACCCAGTGTTTATGCGGGCTACCGGGGGGAGTTATTCTCCATTTGATTTCGGATTGCACCCATTTTGAGGCTTGTTCAGCCCCTATATGCCCCCTTGATTCGGATTGGCACTTAAAAACTTATATCAGGGGCGAATCTATCTGTTACTACTTGAAGAAATACCCCCTAGAAGCCTTAAAAGGGGGGTGCATAGCGGAACAATACGGTTTAGAGATAGGTAGGGTAGGGGTAGATATTCTTAATCGCTATACACCATCAAAAAGGAGGGTACCCAGTGCGGGATTATGAATTTGATGCAGTGGTGGCCAGTACTTATTGCGCTGGTGACGTTAATTATTATTCTCGCCAAGATGCACGCGGCGATTGAGGTTCTGAACGAGAAAGTGAAAGTTCTTTTTCAGATCATAAACAAATGAACATGCGGGTACTGAATTAGTTGTACCGGGTTTATGGCCAATCCATAAACCCAAATACTTCTCTCCTTTCCTATATAAAACTTCGTATAAAGGTAATGCAGGAGGAGGCGAATATAATTTCCGCCCCTGCATATTTTTACAGGAAGGGGTGCATTCACCACGAATGGAAATGTAATTGCAGGACGCGATATGCCAGTAAAAAAAGTTAGTAAGGATGGTGAGCAGGTACCCGCGCACTGGTGCACGGGTTCGTAGTAGGCTCCTACTTCTTAGAAAGTTCTTCGCAGGAATGATTGAAATTAAGGCGAAATTTAACCTTGACGAACCCTGCGGAACCTTACTCTGAGAAAGTCAACAAACATGCGGGTTTCAAGGGGGACTTATTCTCCATGCCGGTAAAAAAAGTTAGCAAAGGTTACAAATGGGGGTCCAGAGGGAAGACCTACCCATCAAAGAAAGGGGCCGCAAAGCAAGCAAAGGCCGCTTATGCCAGTGGATATAAGAAAAAGGCGAAGAAGAGTTCCTATTGACCTATAACGTCATCAAGGATACTCCGCACGGATATATCCTTTACAACCAATTCGACGAGTATGTGGGTAAATCCATTGAAAAGTACGCGGATTACCAAGTAGAAGAAACTAAATTCTTCGAACATTTCGTCTCTGAGGGCGATACTGTCCTCGATATAGGGGCAAACATCGGTACTCACACCCTGTGGTTCGCTAATAAGGTGGGTAAGAAGGGTAAAGTGCTCGCTTTTGAGCCTCAAAGGCTCGTTTTCCAGACTTTATGCGCGAATATGGCCCTTAATTCAGTCCAAAACGTGGATTGTAAGAACCTTGGCATAGGTGCCAGCCAAGCATTGATTGACGTACCCGTGCTTGATCCGGAAGTACCAACAAATTTTGGCGGACTATCCATTAGCGGTCATCTACAGGGCGAGAAAGTCGCTGTATGCAGGATTGATGATATTGGCCTGACCCAGTGTGACTTCATAAAGATCGATGTTGAGGGCATGGAGCCAGAGGTATTGATGGGCGGCATAGATACCATCGGCACATTGCGCCCGTTTATTTATATCGAGATAGACAGGAAAGAAAATAACCCAGCAGTTTTCGAGATTTTCAAAAAATTGGAATACAGCATTACTCCACATAACCCACCTCTGTACTCGGAAGATTACGAAGGGGATAACATATTTGGAAATATAGTTTCCATCAATGCTATGTGCGTTCCGTCAGAAATGATGGGCAACAAGGAAATACTTAATGGCGGGTCTGATCCGGGCAAGAACGTCCAGTGAATATAAAACAGGCGGTGGTACACCACGCAATTACAAGCGGGAATACAAAAAATTCCACTCTTCTCCCAAAGCAGTTGCGGAGAGGAGTTCAAGGAACAAGGCGCGACGGAAACTTACAAAACTTGGTCGCGTTCGGAAAGGTGATGGGAAGGATATTCATCATGCTAATAAAAACCCCAAGGACAATCGAGCAAAGAATCTCAGGGTTATGTCGAAGTCAATAAATAGGTCGATGAAATAATGGCTATAAATTTAGCTCCAACCGGCAAGAATATAGGGTACAAGGGAAAGAAGAGGACTCAAGACCTTGGTCCGGGTTTGGTTACGGGTGAGGATGTTGGTGAAACTTCAGCCGCTACTGGCCAAACCGGCGCTACTGGGGCTGGTCAAGTCGGCGCTACTGGGGCTGGTCAAACTGGCTCACTTATTGGCGGGCGTCCTCCCGCTCCGGGGAACGTGGGCGAAGCGGAATTTGATCCCGCCACCCAAGCCCTGCTTGGTGTTCTCAGGGTTGGCTCTAAGATGGAAGACTCTACAGAGAAGGCGATAAACAACATACAGGAAAGTTGGGATGAAACACTGGCCAAAGCAGATGCGGGGCCGAACCAATGATTTCCGTAGATTTTCTTAACCGAATCGCGAAGATGCGCGAAGAGTCTAGGAATCGTCGCCTTGCCGCGACTGCATCAGGACTGACGACTTCAAGCCCCATCATAAAGAAGACGATTGGAACCAGACCGGGCGCGTATGCCCGATCCACCCCTACTGATATCAATGTTGTTGTGTATGACCCCAACACTGGCAAAGCCTATCCCAACCCAGCCGCAGCACGCACAGCAGGTGTGATGAGATTTACTTTCAATATGCCGCCGGGAATGAAAATAGATTGGTCATATTGGGATAGATTCAAACAGCCAGAACCAGAGCCGGTCAAGACAGATGACATCACGCCAAGCGATGTGACGTTGCCGTTTGAGCCGACTAAGGTCGATCCACTGAGGTATCCGGACGGCACAGGCGGTCCGGCAGCACCAGCACCAGACGATGACGATGGCGGTCCCAAGGCTATCGACTACACCAATACAGACCCAGCTTACTGGAAAGATATTGCGGCTAACCGCGCTGACGAGGTATGGATTCCAAATCTTGAAAAGACAGGCCACGCCCAGACTGTGGGCGCAGTTGCCAAGCAGTACATACGGGCGGTGGAGGGAAGTAACTATGCGTCCAATGATCCAGAAAAAACCCGCAAAGAGGTGGTGGTGGCGAGAAGGGACCGCATGGGCGTGTTGCCGGGTAAGCCGGGTTATGACCCCAACACTTTTGAAAGTGACAGATAATGGCTTTTTCAGACAAATTCAAAAAACAATACTCTTCCTTATCTAAGAGGGGGACTTCCTCACTTAAAGTGACCCCTACGAGTCAGGTTTCGAAGGAGCCGACCCAAAATAAATCTGGAACCAGATACTCAAGTAAATTCTCTCCCGCCGATTACCAAACATGGAATAGAAAGGGGAAAAGGAAAGTTGCCGGGAAAGGCTAAATTAAGCCGTGATCAATTCATTGATCGTTCTAAGGAGTACCTCCCAAAAGCAACACTTGAGCAGGCTGGTACGTTCTACAAGAACCTTCTTGAGAAGAATTACGATACAGAACTGATAAGGGAACTGGCTAAATGCGATAGATGGTTTCTTCTGGTCGTACTCCTCAATAGAAAGGATGCTGTCCATCCTTGGCTTTATGACCGTTGCAGAGAGGTTGAGAATGCACCCGACGGGGTTCTCGATCTGTGGGCTAGGGGTCATTACAAGTCCACTTTGATTACTTACGCTGGGACTATTCAGGAAATACTTCGCAACCCCAACATGACAATAGGGATTTTTTCCCATACCCGTCCTATTGCAAAGGGGTTCCTGAAGCAGATCAAACGTGAGTTTGAAATAAACGAATTTCTCAGAGAGTTGTTTCCAGATGTCTGTTACAAAAACCCACGGCAGGATTCACCGCAGTGGAGTGAAGACTCTGGAATCATAGTCAAGCGTGATTCAAACCCCAAGGAAGCGACTGTAGAAGCATGGGGGCTTGTGGACGGGCAACCTATTTCCCGCCACTATGATTTAAGAATTTACGATGACGTTGTCACAAGAGACTCCGTCAACACACCTGACCAGATTGCAAAGACGACAGAAGCATTAGACCTGTCGCAAAACCTTTCCGGTGGGCAGAACAGGGAGTGGTACATAGGTACGCGGTACCACTACGCGGACACCTACCGCGAACTAATAGAGAGGGGTACTGAGATTCGCATTTATCCTGCGACAGACTCAGGTACCCCCGATGGAAAACCCGTTCTTCTCTCAGAAGCGGAATGGGACAAGAAAAAATCCTCGATGGGGCAGTATGTGTTGGCCTGTCAAATGTTACAGAACCCCATAGCGGGTTCCGAGCAAGTTTTCGATCCTGAATGGATTAGACGCATAGAACTAAGACCGAGAATACTGAATATATACATATTGTGTGATCCGGCGCATTCTAAAAAACAGTCTTCAGATAGAACGGCTATAGCCGTTATCGGCGTTGACCACTCTTTTAACAAATATCTTCTGGATGGACTTTGCCATCGAATGAATTTGAAAGAGCGGTGGAGCGCTCTAAGGAAGATAAGGGATAGATGGGTGCGCCAACCGGGTGTGCAAGTTGTAAAGGTCGGCTATGAGCGTTACGGAAAAGATTCGGATATAGAGCATTTCAAGGAAATGATGCGTATTGAGAGTAATTATTTCCCCATCGAGGAACTAGCATGGCCAAGAGAAGGGCCGGGTTCTAAACGGGATCGAGTACAACGACTACAGCCTGACTTTGAGAACTGGCGCTTCTTCTTGGCCCCTTCTACAGATCAACTTACAAAACGACAGAGAAAGGCGTTCGAAATTGGTGAGGCAACTCTTATTTCAAGACCAATAAAACAAAAAGATGAGAACGGACGAATTTACGATGTAACGCAAAGGATGATCGACAATGAGTACAACCTTTTCCCCGCTGTTCATGTTGACATGATGGATGCAATGTCCCGCATTTACGACATTAAAGCGGCCCCCCCGCAAACAATATTTGGTGACGATCTTGAGCCGGAAGCAATGCCGTCTTATTGAGATGGAGGACTTGAACATGAACAACAGCCCGGAGCATGTGGCGCTTATGTTTTTGTCTAATTTTACAAACGTCCCTAAAGATGAATTGGCGGAACTGGATATCACGCACGCTCTAACGGATTTATTGTGTCGGGTTGTTCAGGAGACCGTTGATGCAATGCACTACAAGCAAGAAGAGAGGGTAATTCACTAAATGAAAGTTAAGGAACGAAAGTATTCTTGGAAAGAAATGGTTGACAAGCAGGCTGGTGTAGAACAACCCATCCTAGTCTACAACTTCAAGAAAAGAAAACTTTATGAGAACCCCAACAGGCCGTATGGCCCCAAGAGGTAATTATGGATCGCATCGTTGAGTGGGTGAAGAAGAATTGGATTCTTAGCGGGATGGTGGCACTGATACTTGTTGTCGCACTCTACCAGCATCTTGCATGAAAGTTATTATTGATACCCATAAACGGGGAATGCTCAAGGAAGCGTCGGTAACTTCGCTCGTAAAGAATGTTGCCGACGTTCTATACAAACATTACCCCGGACATCTGTGGGCGGTTGGCCCAAGCAATGATTACTCTATGCTTGCGATATGGAATGAAGGTCTCTCCTCTAAGTACGGTATGTGGATTAGGGTCACTGACATTGACCCTGAATACAAAAACATTATGCGTTGGGCTGGCGAATTGCTTGAGCGAGCTAAAGTTACAAGAGGCAGGGCGAATGAGCAAGAACTCCTATCTCTTAAAAGAGACTCAATGGATGAAGTAAAATTCGATGAATGAAGAAGCCCCTCTTAATAAAGATTCAGAAAGATCGCCTTGGTTGAAATTAGCGAGTGATGCTTATAGGTCATCTACGTCTTATCTGGATTCTAATTACAGGAAGCAGTGGGAGAGAAATATCTCCCTGTTTCAGTCAGATCATCCTTCGGGATCAAAGTACCACACGCAACAGTACACACATCGGTCGAGATTGTTTCGTCCGAAAACAAAGTCTGCCATACGAACCAATGAGGCCGCAGTAGCCTCCGCGTTTTTTGCTACCGAAGACGTTGTCTCTGTTTACCCTGTAAACGATTCCGACCCAAGCCAAAGAGCGTCCGCGAACATACTGAAGCATCTTATTCAGTATCGACTAACGAAGACAATACCGTGGTTCCAGACACTGGTTGCCGCTTATCAGGAAGCATTGGTTTTCGGTACTGTGGTGTCCCATCAGAACTGGGAATACAAAGAAGAAAAGACGAAGATCAAGGAGCCTTTATTCGACGACAATGGGAACGTTGTCCTGAATGAGGACGGCAGTGAGGCGCAATCTTCCCGTGATGAGAACACGATTGTTAAAGACAAGCCGGATATACGCTTAGTCGCGTCTGAGAACTTCCGCATAGATGCCGCCGCAGATTGGAGCGACCCTATTGGCTCGTCACCGTTTGTTATCGAAATAATACCGATGTACATCCACGATGTACTGGAACGGATGACTGACATTGATCCAAAGACGGAAGAGCCTAAATGGAAAAGTCTAAAGATCGGTGAACTTTTAGAGGCTTCGAAGAAGAGTGAGTTTGACTCAACACGTCAAACACGTCAGGGCAAAAGGCAAGACCCGTTGGCGGACAGGGTAAACGATATTTCTGAGTACACCACCGTCTTCATACATAAAAATATCATTCGAAAGAATGGAAAGGATTGGTTGTTTTATACGGCAGGCACGTTGCATATGCTAACTGATCCAAAGCCATTGCAGGAGGTATACCCACATCTGAGGAACGGGGAGCGTCCTTATGTAATGGGTACTACGAATATAGAGGCGCATAAGTGCTATCCGTCTTCTCTTGTTGAGATGACGCAGGACTTACAGACAGCCGCTAACGATATCGCAAACCAGCGGTCTGATAACGTTCAATTAGTCCTTAACAAGCGCTACCACATCCGAAGAAGTTCAAACATCGACATCAATGCACTGAAGCGAAGCGTCCCCGGTGGCTCAGTGATGATGGATGACCCAATGACAGATGTGCATATCGTCAACACACCTGACGTTACCGCAAGTTCCTACGAAGAGCAGGACAGGTTGAACGTTGATTTTGATGACATTGCTGGCAACTTCTCTCAAGGAACTGTCCAAACCAACCGCATGATGAATGAAACGGTTGGCGGCATGGAGATGTTGTCTGGTCAGGCTAACGCCCAGATGGAGTACATGGTCAGAGTATTTGCAGAGACTTGGATAGAGCCTGTATTGATGCAGTTGGTCAGGTTGGAACAGTACTACGAAACGGATGATACTATTTTAACTGTTGCGACCAATAAGGCAGAACAGGATTCGAATCAGCAGAGCGGGGCGTTCCAGAGGTTCGGTGCGGAGGAGATGGATGAGTTGCTTCGCCATGAAATGACGGTCGGCGTCAACGTTGGTATCGGGGCTACCGACCCAATAAGGAAAATAGAAAGATTGCTTCTTGGCATTAGGACGATGGGCGAGATCAATCCGGACATAATCAGCTTGATAAATCAGGAAGAAGTCACTAAGGAAGTGTTCGGCGCTCTTGGATACAAGGACTCCAAACGATTCATAGCGTCACAACCGCAAGCTAGTCTGGCAGAGATGTCCGCTCAACTAGAAGAATTGGGCGGTGCAGTGCAGCAACTCATGGAGCAGGGTTCCAATAAGGAACTCGATGTTCAGGGCAAGATTGTTTCCGCCCAGATAAAGGGTCAGTCTGATGTTGCCGCCGCCGAAGCGAAGGCGCTTGGTGAAATGAGAACTGCCCAGTTGCAGGTGCAGGCAATGAATGAGCGAGATGCGGTTAAGGCTCAACTACATATGATTGATTCCAGAATAAAGGCTGAGAAGAATGACATCGCTAGAGGTGAACTGCTACTTCAGAAAGAAGCGTTAGTTCACAAGATGCTGATGGATCAGCCTGATATTGGAATTGATCCAGAAGGCAAGAAGATGAGCGAAGTTTTAATGAATGATGAATACGGAAGCGTACAGGGAGCAGAAGGATGAATCATCTGAAAGATAGCGGTATTGGTTATTTCTGCCATTGGGCTATGTCTATGAAATATAGCGGAAAATTCTTCACCCTGTGGATAACTTCTTGTATTCATGCCTTTCTCCCGAACATCTTTGAGAGAACCGCTACAAAAGCAATTATCACAATGCACGGAGAAATACCTCCGGTTGATGACAGCCTTTATAACAATTAGACAAGAGTGGAAGAAAAAGAGTTACTGATTGCGGAGGCCAGACTTGGCCTCCAGACACGGGAATTTCTGAATTCAGAAGTGGGCCGGTATTTAATTGGAAGGGCCAATAAAGCCAAAGAAGAATCTTTTGAGGCTTGGTCGGTTATTGATCCAAATGATGCCGAAACAATTCGCGAACTTCAGTTCCGGGCTAGGTTGCCCTCTTTAATCATTACATGGTTGGAAGAGGCGATTAACCAAGCGAAACACGCAGAGAGTTCTCTGCAAGAAATAATAGGGAATTAATTATGGCCGAAGACGCTATCCAAGAGGACGTATCCGAAACCAAAGAAGTCGTTCTTACCACTCATCAATCTGAATTGGAAAGAATTGCCGCCAAGGTGGAAGCTGACGAAGAACACCTTATGGGGGACGAAGAAGTAGTAGTAGAGGAAGTGTTAGATATTGAAACCCGATCTCCGCTTCAACGCAAGGGTGACGAGTGGTACGCCACCGCTAAAGTTGACGGTGAAAAGGTTGATGTATCTTACGATGATCTGTTGGCTCAGTATCAAAAAAATTCCTCTGCCGACAGACGCCTTCAGGATGCCGCAGACCGACAACGAGAGTTGCAGGATTACGAGCGGAAACTGAATGCTTACCGGGACTCACTAGAGACCCAAGCAAATCAGCCATCTCCGGACGCTGGTGAAAGTGTATCGCCATCCACTACGGACGCGACTACGGATGCCCTTTATGGGCAGTACCACGATGCCCTCTTTCAGGGCGATGAAGTCAGGGCAAATGAATTGCTTAGACAGATTCGCACCGCAGATCGACCTACGGAGCAATCGATTGATGTTAAGTCAATTATCGAGCGCACCAAGGCTGAAATGCGTGAAGAGGAGAAAGCGGCCCGCGAAAGGGGCTATGAGGAGCGACGACAAGAGGCCGTCAAGTTGTTTCACGACGAGTACCCCGAAGTCGTTGGAGACCCTTCATTGCTCGCTGTTGCTGACCGCCGTTCTGCCGAACTTTATCAAGAAGACCCTACCCGTGATCCTTGGGACATTATGAAGGAATGCGGCGACTACGCCAAAGACTGGTTGTTTAAATATGTCGAGGAACTGGGCGGGAAATCTGGAGAAAGTAGACAAAAAAGAAAGCAGAACATGGATGACGTTGCTCCTGTAAATGCTCGCGCTCATATAGGCGAGGATGAAAGTGAGCCAAGTTATTCAGACATCATAAATGAGATGAAGCAGGAACGAGGTCAGTTCGCTTAGTCTCTAATTTTCATTTTCTGATTAAAGGAAACAATACTCATGGCTGGACAAGTATGGGGAACAAGTAACCTTGGTGGTTTCATGTATTCCCTAAATTTAAGCAAGGAGTTGCGTCTTTCCCTGCGTCCGATTGTGAAGTTCCGTCAGTTTGCCGATGTAAAGGATGCGGCCCATCAAGGGCTTAATCGCGGCGATACATTCCACTGGAATGTTTATTCGACTGTTGCCACTAAAGGCGCGGCGCTTACTGAAAATACGGCTATCGCCGAAACGAACTTTACAATCACTCAGGGGACTATGACAATTACCGAACACGGTAACTCAATTCCCTTCTCCTCTAAACTGGATGATTTGTCTGAGCATCCCGTTAAAGAGATCATTCACAAAGTCTTAAAACTCGATGCGGCACAAGTGCTTGACGGTTTGGTTGCTGACCAGATTGACACATGCAAGTTGCGTGTTGTGGCAGAAACGGCTACCGATGCGGTAACCTTGACTGTTGATGGCGCGGCAACGCTAACCAATACGGTAGCGCTAGGCAAAGATCATATCAAAGCCATCGTGGACGTAATGAAAGAGCGTAACATACCCGCATACGAGGGTGATGACTACTTTTGTATTGCGTGGCCGACAACGTTCCGTACCCTGAAGAACAACTTGGAATCGATTTCTCAGTATGTCGAAACCGGGTTCCAGATGATCCGTAATGGTGAAACTGGTCGTTACGAAGGCGTGCGTTTCGTTGAGCAGACTTATCGAGCGAAAGGTGGTTCTGCCACCGGTCTAGGTACCCCAGCGGGTGCTTGGGCAGGGGCGAAGTCTGATTGGGCAGTATTCATGGGCGCCGATACCGTTGCTGAAGCAGTTGCGATCCCCGAAGAAATTCGCGGGAAAATCCCAACTGATTTCGGACGGGCTAGGGGCATTGCATGGTACTACCTTGGTGGTGCAGGTCTCGTTCATTCAACCGCAGCAGAGTCCCGCGTTGTTATGTGGGATTCAAAAGCCTAGAGGAGATAGTCATGGCACAATCAACTCAAGGCGTTGGAGTTAAAAGCGGTCTTTCTGATCAACAGAAGATTAGCGACTCCAAAGAGTCTCTGGGCCTCGGCTCTAAGGGTAAAGACCAGAAGCCGCAAGGCGTTGGTCCTGCCCAGAGCGTAGCAGGCGGATACAAAATCCGTTAGGTCCATCAACCTAGGTTGGGGAGGGCGAAAGCCCTCCCCTTTCTTATATGAACATGTGGAAAGAATTTTTTCGTGCCGCTGGAGTTGGCTCAATGAAAGAAAACAAATATTGGAAGAAAGAGAAGGACATGGATAAGTCATCCATTGTGTGCCGTGATCCAGAGATGGGTCCGCACATGGTTGATGATTTTGAGAAAGGTGAAGTCTATCGTGAAGAGATGTATCCCATTCCGAAGATTTGGTCTTTTTCTTTTCCTCCGTTCCGTAGACACCGACCGCTGAATAAATAGTCATGGCATCAGTAGATGGTGTAGAAGGTAATATAGACGGGGACACTACCGGAACCACTGGCGGAGGAATGGGGCCGGATGACGATCCGTCGATAGACCAATCTTCAAGCGCGGATACTGGTTCATCCTCTACGGGCGGCGCTCCGGGTGGCCCGGACGATGCTCCAGCGGCTGGGCAACATGACCCAACACCGGAGGATGCCGGTCAAGACGACACTGATGATGAGGAGTCCGCTAATCCATACGACGCCTATGAGACAGAAGACCTCGAAGCCATGCAGGAGGACTTCGACAAGAGGCAGGCCGCCCTACCTACCCGCCACAAGGCTAATGCCATTGCCATAAGAAATGAGTTGGCGAAAGTTACAGATAAAGTAAATTCCAAAAAACAGGCTAACATTTTAGGCATCACCTATCAGAAAGATCGCTACACCGAAAAAGAAAAGCAGGACATGGTGCAGGCGTTCAAAGATAAGCATGAAGATACGATTACCGCCCTGTCTAAAGCCCACAGCAAGGAGATGGATGCGCAAAGGGGCAAGAAAGGCGCTTTGAAGGGCGCTTTTGATGCTACCAGAAGTCCGGCGGGTATGCTTATGGGTCTCGTAGGCGGCCCAGTAGGGACGTTAGGGATGGCGATTACAGGGTTGCTGACTGAGATGGGGTTGAATTATACCGCCATCGATATAGAGACAGACCTAGATTCGTTGATGCAGGAAGTTGGCCTTAAAGAGAAAGATGCGCAGTCCAATGTAAGTGATCCAGACGTTGTGTTTCTAAAGGCAGAATGCGAGGAAAGAGATGGATACAGGTGGGACGATGCAATGGCATCCTGCGTAATTGACACAACTAAGAAGGCAGATTCAGCAACCCCGATTGACGTGGTCAACCCGTATTAAAGCTAAGTGAAGGTTTTTAATCTACCGACCTCTTCTGAAGTTGGTACGAACAGATGGCAAGACCTCTCCGAAGAAGAACTTGGTGGGAAGCGGGAGAATACGGTATGTGTTGTTCGCTACGGCGGCTACGGGGATCAGTTGCAGATAAGTTCTGTATTTCCGTTGCTGAAAAAGCAGGGTTATAAAGTCTGCGTAAATGTTACGGAGATCGGGGAACAGATTTTAAGGAACGATCCCCACATAGATGAATTGTTTGTTCAGAAAACAGATCAGGTTCCCAACAAAGAACTGGGTCCATACTGGGACCGTATAAAACCGTTATTTTCCAAGTTTGCAAATCTTGGGCTGGTAATAGAACACAACTTACTGTGCGTCCCAAAGCAGGAGATGTATTACTGGGACACTGACAAGCGCCACGAAAAACTTAATAAAAACTATGGCGAGGCGCTACATGATGCGGCTGGTGTCGAGTATACCTTCAATAACAGATTTTTCCAGACGCATTCAGAAAGAAAGTGGGTTGCAAAGCAGCGGCGAGCGATGCGTATTGGTTCGCACCATTACGTCATTATGGTTGCCCTTTCTGGGTCTTCAGTACACAAAGCGTACCCGCACTTGGATTCCGTAATGGCTAGGGCGCTTATGGAGTGGCCTAATGTTCGTTTCGTTATGGTCGGTGACGCTATTTGTAAGATTCTGGAACAAGGCTGGGGGAAAGAAGATAGGGTTTTTTGCAAAAGTGCGGTGTGGGAGATAAGAAAAACTTTAGCGTTTGCACAGCAATGCGATTTAATTCTTGGCCCGGAGACGGGCATTCTCAATGGTGTTAGCGCTGACGATATAGCAAAAGTTTGTTTATTAAGCCATTCGTCAGAAGAGAATCTAACTAAGCACTGGGTGAATACAACGGCAATATCATCAGAGGATGTTCATTGTTACCCATGCCACATGATGCACTGGGGATTTAACTATTGCAACAGGGACATGGAGACAGGTGGCGCAATGTGCGCTGCGAAGATAGAACCGAAAACAGTTTTTAATGCTATTGAATATCACAGAAATTTGAAATATGACGTTCTTAGAACTTTGTCAAACAGTTAGGCTGGAAGTTGGTGTATCAGGCACAGGCCCAAGCACAGTTGTGGGCCAAGAAGGCCAATTAAAATCAATAATTGATTATGTGGCCGAAGCCGATCATCAGGTTCAAGGATTGTGGAAGGATTGGAATTTTCTCTGGACGCAGTACTCCTCTACTCTATCAACCGGCACATCCGCACCCGCATTAACCAAACCCACTGATCTTGGAACTTGGGACATGCGCTCATTTTTCCTTGACTACACCTCTGACGACCACACAAACCTGACACCGCTTGCTTATACGGATTACAGGTCTTCGCAGAGACAGGGAACCCAAACGAATTCGACTCCGTCGAATGTGATTGTTCAGCCGGATGAATCCATTATCGTATATCCAAACCCGGATAAATCTTACACGATTACGGCTGATTACTGGAAAACTCCAACGAGGATGTCTGCCAATACAGATTCGTCCTCAATACCTTCCCAGTACCATCGAATTATTGTTTCGCGTGCGAAAACAATGTGGGCTGAGAGGGAAGAGGCACCGGAAATTCTTTTGGCTTCATCCGCAGAGTATTCAGATATTCTTGATAAGTTGGAGGCGCAGTCTCTCCCAGATCAGAGACTGAGAAGACTCAGCAGTATCGATACGAACGAAGTTATTCAGGTAATGTAATGCCAAATATTTATTCTGATACTATTAGTCGGAGTAATTTTCCAGCGTCGTCCATGCGGGCGAAATACTTTGCTTTTGAGGGTGGGGAAATTCTTACCGACCCCGCTTTGTCAGCACCTCCCGGCAGTCTTTTGTACGGGAAGAACTATGAGGTTTACCCGGAGGGCGGTTATCGTCGTATAGATGGATTTGAGCGATACGATGGGCGGACAAAGCCATCCGAAAGCATCTACTGGATACTTGAGTTTCAGACCGGAACTACTGCGACAGTAGATACAAATATAATTACCGGCTCTATATCCGGCGCCACCGCTGAACTTGTTTCTACTTCAGTCGTAGAAAGTGGTTCTTACGCTGGCAATGATGCAGTTGGATATATGGTGATTGCTCTACTCACGGATAGTTTTCAGGTGGGAGAGAATATTCAAGTCAGTGCCTCGACGGTTGCGGTAGTAAAGACGGTCGAAAAGTCTCTTGGAGCATCAACAGATGCCCTCGATGCTACATATTCTCAGGCTTCTATAGAAAGGGCGAGATCAAAGATTGGGACTGTAACCGGATCAGGAGCGATCCGTGGAGTCTGGGTATATAACGGAGTCACTTACGCATTTAGGAATAATGCTGGCGGTACGGCGTGCATTATGCACAAGGCTTCCGCTGCCGGATGGTCTGAGGTTGATCTTGGTTCATATATAAAGTTTGACCGAGGCAGTGAAGCCTTTTCAGAAGGCGACACGATAAAACAGAACGGGACAAACACTACAGCCATTGTCAGGCGCATAGTCGTAAGGGCGGGAACTTACGCTATTGTTGATGCCGAAGGGTTGTTTGTTCTTTCTGACGTAAAGCATGGCACGGCCTCCGCAACAGTAACCGCAGGCGGCTCCGGTTATTCAACCGCCCCGACAGTGACCTTTACCGCCGCACCAGTTGGCGGCACTACTACCGCAGGCACGGCCACGGTATCTGCCGGTGCTGTTACCGCGATTAATATTACAACGAAAGGTTCTGGGTATCTAACCGCCCCAACCATTAGCTTTGGTGGCCCCGGAACAAGCGCTGCTGCAACAGCAGTACTAGATGCGTTTGCCGATAATCAAACGCTCTATAAATATGACACTACCTTGTCTAGCGGGATTAACGCTTCAGTTACGGTTATTCCTGTAACGGATGTAACAGATTTTCCTGACGCCGGGACTATCGCCATAGGGGCGGAACTAATAACCTACACCGGGAAAACCGGTTCAACGAGTCTAACTGGTTGCGTTCGTGGGTCTCACGGCACTACAGCGGCATCACATTTGTCCGCTGCGGTTGTTTTCGCCCACAGGGCTTTATCGAACGAGGCGCGGGTAATTGTTACGTTGGTCCCTAGCGGTCGATATAAGTTTGTCAACTACAACTTTGGAGGAAGCGCCACAACCAACAGGATGTATGGGTGTGACGGATTCAATACAGCATTTGAGTATGACGGAACATACTGGGTTCCAATCTTTACTGGAATGTCGGTCGATACTCCGGTGCATATTGCTTCGCATAAGAAGCAACTGTTTCTGGCCTTTCATAAAGGCTCTTTGCAGCACTCCGGTATAGGTGAGCCATATTCTTGGACGGTTATAAGTGGTGCGGCAGAACTTGGGACTGGTGATGAAATTACCGGGTTACAGGTTATGCGTGGTGATGCGATGGCTATATTTAACCGCAATCGCACTTACATACTTTATGGAACCAGTAGCCTCGATTGGAATCTAAAAACATTCTCCAATCAGTCTGGAGCGGTTGAACACACTATACAAGACCTGACTGAGATCATTTATCTGGACGACAGAGGTGTAACAAACCTGTCTGCTGTAAATGCTTTCGGCGATTTTGCAATATCGTCTTTGAGTAAGAAGATAAAGCCTGTTATTGACTCAAAGATTGGCACGTCTATTGCATCTGTAAGGGTTAGGTCAAAAGGGCAGTATCGGTTGTTTTTTACTGACGGCTCTGCCATCTACGGAACGTTTGCCGGGAACAAACTTGCTGGCTTTATAAGGGTTGATCTTGGGAAAGTGGTTTATACCGTTTGTTCGGCAGAGGACTCAGATGGTAACGAGATTTTATTTTTTGGATCGGACGATGGATACGTTTATCAGATGGACAAGGGTACATCGTTTGATGGCTCAAAAGTGGAAGCGATGTTGCGGTTATCTTACTACCACTACGATACGCCAACCAGAAATAAAAGATTTAGGAAGATTCATTTTGAAATGTCGGCAGATACAGATGTTACTCTGAAATTTGTTCCGGCATATTCATACGACGATCCGCTTGTTCCCGCCGCTAGGGAGCAGTCAGTATCTATTAGCGGCGGCGGCGGTTATTGGAACATTCATAACTGGAACACATTCAACTGGAGTTCCGCTGTCATTTCCACAGCAGAGAATAATATAGAAGGCGTGGGAACGAACATGGGGTTACTCATTCTTTCTGAGGCTACATATGAACAGCCGCATACATTGCAGGGAGTAACTGTGCATTATTCGCCACGGAGGATTAGGCGCTAAATGGCTAACGATTATTATACAAGACAAGGTTCCTATACGCAGGGAACCCTAGCGAGAGGCGACGTTGTTAAGTCGGATTTTGATGCGCTGGTTACTGCTTGGGATACTGGACAAACCAATCTCAAGCGGGCGCTCAAACTTCCAGATGAAGGCTCTCCCCAAACGGACTTTGCAATAACCGCAAACGCCGCAACTAGGGCGACTAAAGCATTGGGGTTTGATTCCGCTGGCGCTCTGGAGTTGCAGGCCGGTGTGGGCAGTTGGGAAGGAACTTGGGCAACATCAACAGCATATACCTTGAGGGATGTGGTTGTTGATGGCGCGGCAGGTGCCAACACAGACAACCTGTATATATGTATTGTCGCCCACACTTCAGGCACATGGGCAACAGACTTATCCGCCGCAAAGTGGGAATTGATGATCAATGTTTCTGAGGCACGCGAGTGGGCGCGTAAGACTACCGGAATCGTCGATTCTACCGATTACAGTTCCAAGGCTTGGGCTATAGGGGGAACGGATGTAACGGACACAGCAAGTCGTGGCGCATCCAAAGAGTGGGCCATCGAGACTTCTGGAACTGTTGATACATCCTCTTACTCAAGCAAAGAATATGCACAAGGAACTCAGGCATCTACGGGCGGTTCATCGAAGGACTATGCGCAGAAAACAAATGGAGGAGTTAGTGGGGCAACATCAGATCACTCTTCCAAGGCATGGGCCGTGGGTGGTACGGGCGTCACCACAACAGCCTCTAAGGGTGCTGCTAAAGAATGGGCGACGGGTGTCTTAGTTGATACCGCTGAATATTCCGCAAAAGAATATGCCATAGGTACTACTGTAGCGGCTGGTTCGGCTAAAGATTGGGCTATGCAAGCGAGTGGGACAGTCGATGGGTCTTCCTACTCCGCAAAATATAATGCCGATGCCGCCGCGACATCAGCTTCGGCTAGTTCGACATCAGCTTCGGCTAGTTCGACATCAGCTTCTGCCAGTTCGACGAGCGCGACTGCCGCTGCAAGTTCAGAAACTGCCGCTGCAAGTTCAGCAACTGGTGCCGCAAGTTCAGCCACTGCCGCCGCCGCTAGTTATGACTCATTCGATGATCGGTACTTAGGAGTCAAAAGCGCGGACGTAGCCGTTGATAACGACGGCAACGCTTTGGTTGATGGGGCTTTATATTTTAATACGACCAACAATGTAATGATGGTCTACGACTTGGGTGGTACGACTTGGAATAGAACCACACCAACCACATCTGACCAGACTAAGATCAATACGGTCAGCGGGATTGCAGCTAATGTAACGACAGTTGCTGGAATCTCGGCTAATGTAACGACAGTTGCGGGTATCTCAGCTAACGTAACGTCGGTTGCAGGCGATGCGACGGATATTGGTGTGGTTGCCGGTGCAATCTCTCCAACTGACAATGTTGGAACGGTTGCCACGAATGTCGCTAATGTTAATTTAACGGGCGGCTCCATAGCGAACGTCAACCTAACAGGCGGATCAATAGCCAACGTTAATACAGTAGCCGGGTCAATCGCTGATGTTAATCGTTATGCTAACGAATACACGATTAGCGCATCAACACCGGTTGGCCCATCTACGGGTGACTTGTGGTACGACTCTACGGCTAATGTTCTCAAATATTACAACGGGACATCGTGGGCGGCACTTGCTGGTGACACTGATGTTCTTGTTGGGGTGTCCGCAAACGACAGTACAGCGGGATACTTAAATGGGAAACTTGTTGGTGGGACTGGTGTGACACTAACAGAAAACAACGATGGGTCTAATGAGTCATTGACCATCACATTTGCGGACAATTCAATACCGATGGCAATAGCGCTTGGATAAAATTATGGAACACACACATGAGTTACAAACTTACACTGCGGAGTTGACGTATGGCTAATGACTTTATTAACGCAGGGAAGAATCTTACAAATAGTACCCGGACGGATGTGTATCAAATAACCGGCTCTGGTAATACTGCGGTAGTGCATTCAGTCACTGTGGCCAACACTCATGGCACAAGTTCTGTCGATGTAACGCTAGAAGTATACGATAACAGCACTACAACGTATTTCCCGGTTACCTCAACTGTCCCGGTTCCGGCGGATTCTACCCTTGTACTGGAAAACGTGAAATTGAATTTAGAACAGGATGACAAGATATGTGCAACATCCTCTAACGGTAGTGGGAACTTAACAGTTTTCGCATCAATACTGAAGATATCATAATGTCATATTTAGGCGCGACGCAACTTAAAGCAAGTGATATTAGGAATGCTGGCCCGACGACTGCCAGCGGCGGGGAAACTTATGTAGATGCCGCTTGGAACGCTCCGAATATTCAATCTCTATTGCTTATTATAAATGGCATTAAGCAGGCAACGGATGCGTATACGATAGGCGGGACTCCTACAAGATTAACGTTTGTTGGTTTTACGCTCACCGCTGGTGACGTTTGGGAAATTATAGGCATCAATGATGTTGGCCAAACGGTAACCCCTGCTGATGGAACGGTCAATCTTGCAAAGATGGATGCAGGGACTGTTACTTCTGGATACTTCCTAAAGACTGACGGAAGTTCTCTTTCTTGGTCTGAAGTTAGTAGCCCAACCGTAGGCGACATCACCACAGCGAATAACTTTTTCCAGAACTGGAATACAATCGATACAAACACAACTAGCACGTTCGCTACAACTATTAACGCCGCAATCATTGGACCAATAAGTGTTACAGGTTCTTATGTTTGGACTGTGAACGGCACTTTGAACATCCTTTAGGAGTTAAACATGGCAAGTAAAATTTTAGTAGACGAACTGGCACCGCAATCACACGCGACAGACGTTACGATTACGACAGGTAAAAAGATTGCTGGGGCTAACACTCAGTTCAAGATGACAGGGGGTGTTGCATCTAACATCATTGAGACAGATGGAGCAGGTAATTTATCATTTGTTGCCCCAACCGTCGGCTTGTCTAACGCTTGTCAGTTTAGATTGATTGCAGATTTCACAGGTGCCGCCAATCCAATTACTAATTGGGAGTTGATGGATAACCCGCTAGGACAGGGACTTTTAGGCACAGCGGTTGCGGAGAGTTCTGGGACATTCACTTATCCAGCGGGCGGAACAGGGTATTGGCTAATTATATTCAAATCCCAAGCAGAGGGTTCTGCCCATTGTCACGTTATTATTGATATATCGACAACTACAAATAACTCGACATATGCAAAAGCGGCAGAGGGTCGGGCGGGAACATATTATGGACACTGTAACCCAACGGCATATTATATACAGAAAGTGACTGATCTTACTTTGGATAAGGTGAGACTTAATACGAATTTCAGCACTGCCACAGTAACGACACATGGTGATACAGACTTCAATGAAACGACTGTCTCATTTATCAAGTGCGGCGTATTATAAAGGAGACATATGATGGCGCGACCACAACATATTGAAGATGTATTGGTAACATTGCGCGATGGACAATGGTTTAGTTGGAGCGGTTCTAAGGTTTATGAAAACCTAGTTATGCTAACAGATGAAGAAACGCCAACCAACAGCGAATTGGAAACGAAACTCTCTACTATGCAATCAGAATGGGATGCGGAGCAAGCGGCTCATTCTGAAGATACGTCGAGTGCTAAAGTTAAGTTGGCTGCGCTAGGACTCTCTGAAAACGAAATCTCGGCTGCGTTTGGAATCTAAATGGCTACGACTAAAATCAGATCATCGTCTATCTTAGACGGGCAAGTTTCTATTGCTGACATTGTTGGTGGTGGTGCAGCTTCTGCCGGGACGTTTCTAAAACAAGACGGAACTTGGGCGGCGGCTGGAGCAAAAGACGATATATTCTGGGAAAACAATACTACTGTATCGGATGATTACACATTGACGGGTAAAAATGCTGTGAGCGCTGGCCCTATTACGGTAGCCGATACTAAAACTGTAACTGTAGCCGATGGCTATGTTTGGGTGATCGTATGAGTAAGTTATATGTAGATACAGTAGAGCCGGAAGGTGCAACCACGACATTAACCCTTGGCGCGAGTGGGGACACTGTATCAATCCCGGTTGGCGCAATTATTGCGAATAGCGGTTCAGCAACAGGTTTCGCAACAACCGTTAAACGTGCGGTGATTTGTGAACAGCAAGCATCTGGAGTTTCTGGCGGCGGGGCTACTAGCGGCTCTTGGGAGATCAGAGTATTAAATACAGAGATATACGATGATATTGGCCTTTCAATAGCAACAAATGTTTTCACTCTTCCTGCTGGAACTTATTACATCAAGTGGAATGCTCCTGCCCGTGGAGTGCATTCCCATATAAGCAGGCTTTACGATGTAACAAATACTGCTGTAGTCGAGTACGGCACAACTGCCTACGATGCGGCTGCGCCTTATGACAACCACGGCAGTAGTGTTGGTCATGCAAAGGTCACGCCCAGCGGTGCAACTGGATATCGTATTGAGCATCAGGTGTATCAAACGGTCGCTAGTTATGGTTATGGCTACCCCGCCAGTTATTCGGTAGAAAAATACACGATGGTTGAGATAGAGCAGCATTCCTAAGATCATGGGACACATAATATGAGCAGTGAAATAAAAGCAAATAAATTAAGTCCGGGTTCTGGGAATGATGTCACTATGGGTGATTCTGGTGATAAGTTTACATTCGCTTCAGGATCAGAAGTAGATTTGACCGGCGTGACCAAGACTGGGTTTCCAGCAACCGCAACAAATGCTCCTGCGTGGCATGTTGGTATAAACAGCGCGACCCAAAACATCCCCGATGCTTCTCAGACTATAGTGGAATTGGATGATGTAAAGTTTAATTCTGGATTTACTTGGGACACAGCAAATTACAAAGGTATTCCGGGGACAGCAGGAAAGTATGTAATTGGTGTTTATGCTGATTTTGATCCTACCTCTCAGGGCGCAATGTGGGTTTATTTATATAAAAATACAACATCTATTGCTTTTTTTGGATCAGAGGATACTGATGGGGTGCAGCATTTAAATAGCTTCGGTGGAACTACTATTGTTGATTTGAATGATACAGATTATGTGCAAATGAAAGTTTACATAGACTTTCCTTCTGGGACGGCCACAATAAGGCAATATGACGCTACACAATGCGTAACATATATGTTGGGTTTTAAGTTGATGGGGATTTAGTATGAGCAAAGTAAAAACAGATGCTATAGAAACCCGCGCAGGTGGAACGTCTGTACTGACTATTGGTACGGCTACGCAGACTATTAAGCTACCGGGCGGAACTCCGGGTGCTGGCAAATTCTTGCAATCAGACGCAGATGGTGACGCTAGTTGGGCTGCCGGTGGTGCAGATACAAGCCTAAGTAATTTAGTTGCCGCTGGAGCAGATAAAATAGTGAAGGCATGGGTTTGTTTTGATGGTGATCCCATGGCGATAAGGGATAGTTTTAACGTATCAAGTCTAACCGATATTGGTGTTGGTGTTTGGGATGTATTTTGGGATACAGATTTTGCTAATGCTAGTTATGCTGTGGTTGCGGGCGGGTCTGCTTCTTCTGGCGGTGGAGATTATATGCAAACCCAAAATACACTAATCACGGTTGCTAAAACACGGATATATGCATATACAAGCGGAGGTGGGTCGACTTGGGATCCAAACTACGTTTCAATAGTTGCCATTGGAGATCAATAATGAGAATAGTTTATCCAAATGACGATGGTGGTGTTTCTATTGTTGTTCCATCCCCGCATTGGATGGGAACAATGGAGGAACTTGCTGCCAAGGTTATTCCTGACGGCAAGGCATATAAAATTGTTGAAGATTCTGTTGTTTCAACAGACAGAACATTTAGAGATGCTTGGGAGAACTATGAGGATATTACTGTAAGTTTCCCAAAGGCAAAAGAAATAACTAAAAAGCGTTTGCGTCGGGAACGTAAACCTCTGCTGGAAGAGCAGGATATTCTTTTCATGAGGGCAGTAGAAACCAGCCAAGACAAAAGTGAGATTGTTACAGAAAAACAAAGACTGCGGGACATTACTGCATTAGTTGATGATGCTACCACTCTCGATGAATTGAAGGGTTTGGAAGTATCCTAAGTGAGTTTTATAGTAGGCATAGCAAGGATAGCGCATTGGTTTTTAATACCGTTTCTGGTGGTATGGATGACAGTAGCACCGAATGACATGCTGCCAAGATGTCTCGCGGATGCGAAGGCACATGTAGCAGAACAATATAGAGGAAGTTATTTTGGCACTAACTAAAGTTACAAAAGGCATAAGAACGCTAGGAGCAGGCGAGGTTCTAAGTGCTAATATAGGAACAGGTGAGGTTTCTACGGCTAATATGGCTGTTGATCCCACTAACGCATCCAATCTAAGCAGTGGTTCTGTGCCACTGGCTCAGTTGGGTAATGCTCCGTCTACTGATGTAACAGGATTGCGAAATGACATCGCCACACTAGCATTACATTCTGCAATAGCCGATAACAAGGCTGCTTACAATCTTCCTAATTCCTTCATAGACCAGTTTGAAGATGACACAGGAATTGGAACGGAAACGGATGGCGATAGAAATTCTGGTGAATTTTGGAGTACAGGAGGTAGTGGTAATTGTTGGGCTACTGATGGTAATACAAAATTTTTATTGCAGTCCAACACAACCAATGGCTCAACAACCTTCACAGATGAAAGTGCTACAGGTTTAACAATCACTGTCGCTGGTGATACTCAACATAAAACTGACCAATTCAAACATGGCACTTCATCAATTTATTTTGATGGTAGTGGCGACCAGTTATATACAAGTGATGGTGGTGCAACAATTTCTGGGTTAAATGGTGGCGACTTTTGTGTCGAAATGTGGTTAAGAAAAGATAGTACATTTACTTACAGCAACCAGAATACTTTTTACATGGGTGGTTCTGACAATCAATGGGAATGGACAGGTGGACTTTTAGGGTCTTATAACTATGTCGCGTTTGGGGGCTGGACACATATCAATGAAAGTACTGCGGCAAGTTCAGATGCTTGGCATCATTATGCGCAAGTAAGAGATGGTAATACTCATAGATTTTATGTTGATGGAACGCAAGTAGATGCAGGAACTGGAACTGGAACTGGTAATTTTTCAAATGGCATAATTAAATTAGGTCACCACTCTTCTACTGCAAGCAGATATACCAAAGGTTGGATAGACAGCGTTAGAGTTTCAAATGTTGCGAGATACCCAAGCGGAACGACCTTTAGTCCTCCATCATCACTGCCTGAACCGACTGGAACATTAATCTCAACAGCACAAACAGCCAGTGCAGCCCAAACAAAAGTAAGTGGAGTTATCATTTATAAGAATAATGCAGGAACAGCCACATTAGGAACAGATTTAAAAATTTATTTCACCTGCAATGGTGGAACAAATTGGACAGAGAGTACCCCAGTTGCGGCTGGAACATTTAGTACGGGAATCTTAATGGCTAAATGTCCAGAGGTAACGTGCACAAGTGGAACTGATGTTAGATACAAGGCTGTGTGGGCGAATCAATCAAGTGGTTCTAAAGAAACACAGCTTCACGGCATTGGAATGAATTATTAGGATGGAGTTAACATGGCATACTTAGGAAACCCACCGGAATTTGCAAACTTTCCATCAAAGTTCTTTTCTGGGGACTCATCAGAAACTGATTTCACTTTAAATAACGCCCCCCCTAATGACGCTTCTTTATTGGTTTTTATAGATGGGGTGAGGCAAGACACTAGCGCTTATAGTGTAAGCGGGACAACTCTTGCTTTTACCGCTGCTCCTCCTACTGCAACTAATAATATACAGGTCGTTCAACTTGGTTTGCTTCGAGATGTTGCAACTCCGGGTGACGATACCGTTAAAGTGGCTCAATTAGGAACGGATAGTGCGGGAACAACTGGTCAATTCTTAAAGAAGTCTAGTGCTACTAATCTTGATTGGGATGCTGTAACAGTAGGGGCAATCACGACTGAAGGCGATTACTTCTACAACTACAACACGATATCATCTAACTTAACAACCACAGTAGCAACGACTAAAGCCGCATTTGTTGCTGGCCCTATTACCATCGCTGATACGTACACATGGACAATCAGCGGCGAACTAACAATGATCTAAGGACAACA
>Ga0310345_10000622_pt1 | contig 48339 bp, 45 predicted proteins | sample HC15DNA20500_MG_FD_204667 | JGI IMG/M metagenome (GOLD analysis project Ga0310345, IMG submission 204667) | Marine microbial communities from station ALOHA, North Pacific Subtropical Gyre - HC15-DNA-20-500_MG | ecosystem: Environmental > Aquatic > Marine > Oceanic | place: Pacific Ocean: North...
GTGGGTCGGCGGGGGTTTTTTTTTTTTTTTTGGGTTTTGGGGTTGTCCCCGGGGGGGGGGGCCCCCCCACCCCACGGCCGGGACTCCAAGTTTCTTTCTCGAATGGGGCCAGGGCTCCCTGGGGGCGGGACTGACGTGAAACTTAAACGATTCGTCGGAACGTCGTAGAAAAACCTGGACCAAGTGTCAACAATCAAGTCCGACAGAGCCGCGAACGACTTGAGCCGTTAGCAACATGAGGCTAAGTTCCGAGGAGAGAGCCGGACAACAGCACAATCTCCCCCCTCCTCAACCTAAAGTTTCCTCCTGAATGATCCAGAGGGGGAGCCAGGGTTCACCGGCCGCTCGTTGCCCCCTCTAGCCGCTCCTTCTTTTCGAACTGCTTTCGGGCGAGTTCCTCTTGTCCTAGTTGTTGGTAGGCCAGACCGAGTTGGTAGTAAGGACTGGGAATGTTGGGCTGCATGCTGATGGCGCGTGTCAGCTCCTTCACCGCTTCTTCGTGTTGGCCCATCTCGTTGTACACCCTGCCCCGGAGATAGTAGACATCAGAGTCACCTGGAGAGGTCGCCTCGGCCGTCTTCAGAGCTTCCAGCACCTCGGCGTTGGAGGCACCCTCCTCACTGAGTGATTGGGCCAGGAAGACGTGGACCATGGGGTAGCGGGGCTGGTGCTGGGCAAGACGGCGCCACGTCTGGGTGGCCAGTTTCGGATTCCCCGAGGCACGGTGAGCCTGGGCCAACAGACGCAGCGCTTCAAGCTGATCGGGCGACCGGTTCGAAATACCAGAGAGTATCCCGATCGCGGTGTTGAAGTCGCCCGCCGTCATGAGCCTGCGTGCTAGAGCCACGCCCAGGCCCTGGGCTTCAGGGAGTCTTCCATGCCCTTCTCTGAGGACGGCCAAAGCGTCACCTTCGCTCTGCGACTGTTGGTGCACCTTCGCCAGTGAGAGATAGTAATCCTCGACTTCTGGAGCTAGCTCGATAGCCTGCTCCAGGTACCTTGCCGCGTCTTTCTCCTGCCTGGCCAAGGCATAGGTCTTGCCGGTCAGTGCTGCCGCCTCGGCTCGAACCGGGGCGGGCAGATCGGATCTCTTTTCGATCGACGAGGCCGTGTCGATTCCGTCCTTGTAAGCCCCCACGGTCGCCTCCATGCTGGCGAGCACTAGAGCGGCTCTTGGGGGAAGGGTTCCCGCACTCTGAGCCCGGAGCAGCTCGGCGAAGGCCAGATCGCCCTGCCCGTGATCAAAGAGCCACTGCCCCAGATCTGAATGGATCTGGGCAAGTTTGGGAAACCGCGTGGCGGCACTCCGCAGATGCCCTCGCGCCCTCTTGCCATCACCTGCCAGGATCTCCAACTGGACCAGATTAACGAGATAGGTTGGCGTGGAGGGATTATTATCGTTGAGCGTACTCAGGCGCTTTCTCGCCGACGCGTGATGCTTTCGGCGATGGGACTCCTGAATCAGAAGATCATGAACCGGTCGGGAGTCCGTGAGCTTCAGAACCTCGTCGAAGGCGGCCTCCCACTGGCCAGGCTGGTGGGAACCCAGCCAGTCCCTCACCCTTCCCAGTTGGGCGGCCGAGGGCTTCTCCCCAAACTGGCCCAAGAGCGATGCAAGGTCGAGCGCAGTGGGATCCGATGAGGTTGAAATTTGTTGTCTCGGCGCCCCGGAAACGATGGTTAGGCCCAAAAAAACGAAGCTTACGAGACGAAAGCAAAGCCTAAGTGTTCCGTTCCATAAATACGATGATGTTTGCGGATGGGGCTTGTGAGGCGAGATCAAGGCAGGAGGAGGAAGACGATGCTGGGCCATCTTCGACGACGACCAATGCAGAGATCGTCCACAACCCCCATCTACCCTCCGGGTGGCGACGGGACGGGCCGATGGCTTTGTCGCTCCTCCTCTACGATACCCAGCATCGACTCGTCGTCGCTTCGCGCCCTCGACTCCGGCCCGCTCGCCACAAACATCATCGTATTTATGGAATGGAGCACTAATAGACATTGTTACCCTGATCGAGGTCTTGGTTACGCTACCACGCAGTTTACCGACGCGTACCAGTTCAGCTCGTATCCGTCTGTACGCTCCGGAGGCCTTCGACTGGGCTGCCATTGACCCGTGCCATCCTGAGCCCGGCTCATCAAAGTGTGCTTGCCCGGTTTCGCGCTCCATTGATAGCTCCACCTGACCCAGGTGAAGGGTCTTGAATCGGTCTCGAGTTTGGCCGTTTTCCAGGTCCTTCCCTTGTCCAGACTTACCTCAGTGGCACGGATGGCTCTGGGCCCTGCCCAGGCGAATCCCCAAACAGAGTGCTGACCTGCGCCAAGATTTTCCCCTGGGGAAGGAAACGCGATTCCTGAGTTGACCAGGAGTTCGGAGACTCGGGAGGTAACCTGTTCACGCCCGCTTTGTTTGACCCACCGTTGATACAGCAGGTCCATGCCACTACCGTAATAGGACTCAGGCCAGTCAAGACCCCCCAATAAGACGATTCGTCGCAGCCATTTTACCGAGTCCATCGCGTACCACCCGGGGAGCAGCGCTCTGGCCGGAAATCCATTCCTCTGCGGTAGAAACTGTCCGTTGAGCTTCAGTGCCACCATGCTCTCGGGGGCGAGACACTTCTCCAATGGCACTATCCGAGCAAAGGGGAAAGCAGGTTGGTCCTTCATCAAGGATCCCGAGTCGGCACCCTCCAGCAAAACTCGCGTCGCATCTGATGCAGGCGAAGCAGCCTTCAAGAGATAGGACATGGGGACTCCTTCCCATGCCCCATTGCTGACCAGACCTGTCCGGTTTCCGGAGCACTCCAAAACTGATTCCAGTCCGACGGAGGGCGATTCAATCAGATCGCTGAAACTCAATTCGAGGGGTTTGGAGACGTTGCCCTCAATGCTCAACTTCCACGACTTCAGAGAAAGCTCCGGCTGATCGTGGTGGTTGCGCATGAAAAACCTGGCGGTTGGCGTGATTGTCCCTTTGACCTCTTGGAGTGGGCTGATAATTACACGATCGTTCTGAAGGTGGGCAGGCTGATCCTGGGCTGGGGCCGACTGAAGCAGGGGGGCCGCCAAGCCCTGCTTCCAGCCGCGCAGAAAACCGGCGCTCGGTAATAGTCCTAGAAGACGAGAAAACCAGCGCCGTCTCGAGATTCCCGAAGCCGCCTTATCCTCAAGCATTTCGATGACAGAATAATGACCTCTCCTCGACCCTGTCAAATCCGTCTTCGTCTCATTACCGGTGTTTCGGCTGCCCAGCAAGGGCCGAAAGGGATTACTTCTTTCCCGTGAAACGCTTCTCACTGGCTAGTGCTTTTCCCTGTCTCAGAAAGTACCCACGGTCCGCGGCGACGTCCTGAAAGTCCTGCTCCTCCCCGTTCGTCCACCGTATTGTTAGCTTCTTTACTCTTTGCGAGGATCCCAGACCGAAGTGAAGACGGAGGTCGTGGCTTGACTGATAGCCAGAGCCGGAGCGGATCTCCTGCATCTGTCTACCGTCCGTTTCCACGACGACTCGGGTCCCGATTGCGCTTCGGTTTTGTCTTCCCTCAAGGTTGAGCCGAAGCCAATGTCCGGAGCTGTGGCCGCCCTCATTGCGGAAGAGCGAGAGGCGGGCGTTCATGTTGTTGACGGCAATGTCGACGTCCCCATCATTGTCAAAATCGGCGAAGCAGCCGCCCCGGCTCGACCATTGCTCTGTCAAGCCCATCTCTCGACTGGCACCAACTTCACTGAATTTCCCGTTGCCCAGGTTTTTGAACAGGAGCTTGCGCTGTCGGAATTGAATTAGGATCGGCCGCGAGTCGACCTGGGGATAGATGTGTCCGTTGGCCACCAGCAGGTCTTCCCATCCGTCGTTGTCATAATCAAAAAACTTGGCGCTCCAACCCAGAAAAATCAGGCTGGGAAGTGTAAGGGCAGCCCCGCGGGTGACGTCTCGGAAAAGGCCGTTCCCAAGGTTTCGGTAGAGGGTATTGTAGTCGTCGGAGAAGTTGGTCACATACAGATCAAAAAAGCCGTCGTGGTCGTAGTCGCCGAAACTCACGCCCATACCCGCTTGAGCCTGACCATCTTCGTTGACGGCAACTCCTGAGGTGAGAGCGATCTCCTTGAACTTTCCCTTGCCCTGGTTCTGGAAAAGAAAATTCGCCTGGGAATCATTCGCAACGAAGAGGTCGTTGTCGCGGTCGTTATCGTAGTCGCACCAGACAGCACCCATGCCATAGGAGGCAGCCGCGTCCATTCCGAACTCTTTAGTGGATAGACTGAAAGTGCCGTCTCCGTTGTTGTGGTAGAAGGTGTCTGCGGATGCCGCCAGACCACTTGGGCCGCAGTGAACCTGAATGCCGCGATACTCGCAGTCCGAGGACCGGGCCGGTGGATTCAGGTGGTCGAATTCGATGTAGTTGGCAACGTACAGATCCAGCCACTCATCCCCATCGGCGTCACCAAATGCGGCGCTCGAGCTCCAGGAAGGATCTCCGACTCCAGCCTTCTGGGTAGCGTCGCTGAAGCTGCCGTCGCCATTGTTTCTGTAGAGTGTGTTGGGACCATAGTTGCAGACGTACAGATCCGGCCAGCCGTCGTTGTCATAGTCGGCAACTGTGGCTCCCATACCCCACTGTGATCCAGCCACACCGGCGGCTCGAGTCACATCTCGAAAGGTTCCATCTCGGTTGTTGCGAAAGAGAGCATTACCGGTCGAGGGTACGCCCCTGACAAGCTCCTCCCAGGTCCCTCCATTGACCGCAAAGAGATCGGGCCACCCATCCCGATCGTAATCGATCCAGGCGACTCCACTGCCGATGGTTTCCAGGATGTAATTTTTTTCTGCGCTTCCACTGATATGTTGGAATGAGAGTCCCGCCTGCTCCGCCACGTCCACGAAGTGAACCCCGAGTAGTAGCACGGACAGAAACGCGCCGCTCAACATGACGGACTACCGGGAGATCTCATCTCTTTGATTCTACTCCAGCCGGCCTCCCGGCTGCGTGGAGCGTTCTGATACAGTAGTGGAGAAAGACTTAGTCGATGCTGGCACTGAAAGTGGGATCTTTTCGAGTCCTGGTGGCCGCGGGGGTCGGACTTGCTCTGGCTGTCGGGTGCGGCCATCAGAATCGCGCTTCATCGGTCGATGTGCTGAACTTGAAGGGAGAAAGGATCGATCCCTTCGAGGCCAGCGACGCTGTCGTCAACCTCTTTCTCTTCACTCGCTCTGATTGCCCAATTTCGAATCGCTACGCACCCAGGGTGCGAGGCCTGTACGCCAGGTTCGCACCAAGAAAGGTGCACTTCTGGCTGGTGTACTCCGATCCCGATGAAAGTGTCGAGGCCATCCAAGCACACGCCAGCACGTATGAATATCCTGGGGAGATACTGCGAGACCGAGAACACGAGCTGGTCCGTTTGACCGGCGTCCAGGTGACACCGGAAGTGGCAGTCTTCAATGCTGCCCGAGAAATGGTTTATCGCGGTCGCATCGACAACCAGTACGTCGATTTCGGAGAGTTTCGCGCAGCGCCGACCCAACATGACCTCGAGGAGGCAGTTGAGGCGACTCTGCAGGGCCGACCCGTAGCCAATCCAAGAACCGCTGCCGTCGGATGTTTCATCAGCGATTTGAGGAGATGACGATGGCTTCGGAAAGTGGTTGCCCTTTCCTGATGACTATCTTGGTTTTTCCGCCACATCCTCGATCCGGTAGAGAAACTGTGCGTTTCTCAAATAGATGGCCTTGTCGGCAACAGCCAGCGACGCCAGCGTGCGTCCGGCGAGGGGGTTGGTAGAAAGCTTCTTGAACTCCTTCCCAGGCGCCAGGACCGTCGTTTCTCCCTCCTCGTTCAGGAAATAGATCCGATCCGGTGCCGCCAAGGGCGAGGCCGAAAAATTTCCCTTTAGACGCTCTTTCCAGAGTATTTTTCCGGTCCGGGCATCGAGGCAAGAGGCCACTCCGGTGTCGCTGACGAGATAAAGGTACTCGCCGACCAGCACTGGGGAGGGATTGAAGGGCACCCCCTTACTCAGGCTCCACTCCAGGTGACTCCAGCTCAGGTCCCCTCTGCCAGTCGGCCGAAGGGCATAGAGCGTGGGTGAGTTGAATCCCCCGCAAACAAAGATCAGTCCCAACCCATGCACCGGACGGGGAACGAGTGAGAAGGCATCGTAGGGGAACCACCAGAGCTCTTTTCCTGTCAATGGATCGTATGAAATCACCCGATCCGCGCCCGTGCTCACAACCTGATCGATTCCCTCGGCTTGAATTACCAAGGGCGTGGAGTAGGCAATTCCTCCTTTACCGCGGCTCTGTTTCCAACGAATCTGACCTGTCTGCTTGTCCAGCCCAACCACGTACTGGACGTCGCTGCCATCACAGCTTACGATCAGCAAGTCGCCAAAAAGGACAGGCGAACCTCCTGGTCCATGAAGGTGCTCGTACTTGAGCTCTCTACGCCAGAGAACCTGGCCGTCGTTGGAAACGCAGGCGGTTCCATGGGCTCCGAAGTGAACGTAGACGCGGTCGTCCTCCAGGATAGGGGTGGGCGAAGCATGACTGTTTTTGGAGTGGATCCGACCGGGATTCTCTTTCAGAAAGATCTCGACTTCATTGAGGATTCTGCCGTCCTTGCGGTGGAGACAAATTGCCCGAAGGGAGCGTCCTTGACCAAGGGCAGTCGTCAGCCAGATGCGGTCGCCTTGAATCACCGGTGAGGACCAACCCAGCCCCGGAATAGGTACCTTCCAAACGACGTTCTTGTCTTCGCTCCATTCTAGTGGGAGATCCTGTTCGGAGGAGTGACCCTGCCCGTCAGGTCCGCGAAACTGGGGCCAGTCTGCCGCGCACAGCGGCGATGAGATCGTGAGAGTGAACAAGATCAGCAATAAGACTCTAGGCATAGCGTATTTCCTTCGGGGGTAGAAACTCTTGCTCAGCGTAAGGGACCGGTAGAATGCCTATTGGCCCGGGCTGAGTTCGACGATTACGGGAGCGTGGTCGGAGGCCGTCAGGCCTTCCTTCTTTTTGCGGTAGTCGCGATCGATCTCCACACCCTGGACACGCTTCATCACGCTCCGAGTGGCTAGGGCGAAGTCTATTCTCAGCCCTTGGTTTTTGTGAAAGGCTCCGGCACGATAGTCCCACCAGGAGAACATCTGGCGCCCCGGAAAGAGCTCTCTATAGCTGTCGGCTAGCCCCCAATCCAGGAGGCGCTGAAAGCGACTTCGCTCTGCCTTTGTCCGGAAGATTCCGTCACCTTCTTTGTCCCAGCTGTCTAGATTGGTTGGGCAGATGTTGAAGTCGCCGCACAGGACGATGGCCTCGCTGGGTATGTGTTGGTTCTCGAGATAGTCCCCAAGTGCATCCAGCCACTCCAACTTGCGCCCAAAGTCCTCATGGGCGAGATGCTTTCCGTTGGGACAGTAGATAGTTATAAAAACAAGCTCACCCAAAGTGGCGCTGATAAGGCGCGGACCTATCTCTTCCTGGCCAGGCAATCCTCGCAGCTTTATCTGTCCGGGCTCGCGGCTGAGAATTGCAACTCCATTCCATGCTTTGGCTGAATGGACGAGGGCATGATAACCCTCAGCCTGGAACTCGGCATAGGGGAACTTGTCTTCGGCGACCTTCAGCTCCTGTAGTCCTACGACGTCAGGCTGGCGCGCACGCAGCCAATGGAGCACGAAATCGAAGCGGGCCCTGAGTCCGTTTACATTCCAGGTTGCGATTCGCATGATCTACTCGTTTGGTTCGGCTTGGATCTTGGAAAGCACGTGTTGTTCTATCCACTTCGGGTCCCACCACTCCAGAGGATTGACGTGTACCCCCTGGACGATCATGCTGAAGTGGAGATGGTCCCCGCCAGCCAGGCCGGTCTGCCCGGAGAGTCCCACGGACTGTCCCCTCGAGAGTCTGTCTCCAGGCTCAACCTGGATCGAGCTCAGGTGAGCGTAAAGGGAAAGCAGCCCCAGACCGTGGTCCACGATGACGCAGTTTCCGTAGATACCCAGATAGTCTGCATAGGCCACAACGCCGTCATTTGAGCACTCGATCGGCGTCCTGGCCACGGAGGCCAGGTCGAAGCCAAGATGGGTCTGGTTGTCCACCTCGTTTCCGTCGTAGTAATAGGAGCGTTCATCGGCGAAAACCGACTCTACTTTGGAGTTGCTCAGTTGAGCGAAAGTGCGGTCCCACAACGGGCGAGCGGTACTCTTCCGAGCGATTTCCTCGATCTGCAGATGGTTGATCCGGCGCAGCTTGTCGTTGACTTCGAGAAAGGTCTCCAGGGGAGTGGCTCCTTCCTCCACATCGGGGACCCTGTCCAGAATCTCAGGTAGAACGGCTTGGAAGAAACCGTCGGACAGGTTGATCTTCCTTTTTCGAAATCGTCGAGGCAACAACTCCACCTGAAGCGCGGTTCGCGCACGGTTTCCACCTTGATCTTCGGCCCACACGAACATCGGTGCCTGTGCCTCTTCGTCGTGAGCGAGGGCAAACAGGCAGACGTGGACATCGTTTCCTTTCCAGGGCGCAGGATAGCCGACGAAGACGCGATTGCTTACCAATACTCCCGACGCGGGACTGGACTCGGATACCCGATACAGCACCGCCTGCGATCCGCCGTGCCTCAGGTAGTGCTGACGACTCATCACCTCAATGCGCGGAGGTGTCAGATCCAGGGTGAAAGAATGCCGATCCGATACCCTTCGGGACCAGAGTCCGATCCTGCCCCTATCGGACATCTCCACTTCCAGTATGACCTCTCCTTCAGAAAGGCTGCCTGCCTCTACGAGGGGTTCCAGACTCAACTCCAAGGTCCTCTGCCGGGAACCAAATGAGAAGAAGCCGGTCCCATCAGCTTGCTGCTCGAGCAGCAGGTGAGACTGCCCAGATTGAACCGCCTGGATCTTGAACGCCTCGATCCCTCTCCCTTCGTCCGCCAGGTCGATCCTGAACTTCGTGGCCTTGCCCAGGCTCGGAGGCGGGTTTGTCCATGTCACCGTCGGTGCTGAGGAATCCCAGTTCCAGAAGAGCCAGCCGGATGTGACCAGCAGCATCAAGATCAGCAGCTTTACGAAACTTCTCAACCGTTCCTCCTGCCCCAGTCGGTCGTTAGCGTCTCAGATACTATCAGGGTCAACCAGGACATTATGGTTCCCAGTATCACGGATAGGGTGATGAAAATGACCACACCAGGCTGATCCAGTGAGACGGTGCTGGCGTTTTCTCCGAGCTCTCCAATGAGACGAAAAAGATCATCACTGACTAGTGACCGGTGAACCGAATCGGCTCCCTGCCAGGCCTGGAATAGAGTCAGAGAACCGAGATCGAGGAAGTCTCCGGTTAAAGAGAGCACGGGAGCGAATGCAAAGGGGATAGCAAGACCAAAGGGGAGACTCCTGGAGGCGTTCCCAGACCACTTCAAACGCAGCCCTTGCGAATGTCCACGGCCAGCTGCCCGCTCTGGATGATCGTACTTGAAACAGTGACGCCAGGGTCGAAGAGCCTAAGCATTCCATGGCTCAACCAGGCGATGGATTCCGTATACGGAAGAATAAGTTGCTGGTTGATCCAGGGGTACTGAACCAGAAGGGTCAGACCTATAACCAGAGTGCCAAAGAGAGCGATGAAGCGGAGGGCCTCGACGTTGGAAGACTTCGCTGGAGCTGCTGGGGACATGGCGAAATCTTAATAGGGCAGCGTGGAAAAATAAAGCGGCCGGGTTTTGGGGAGTCAGGTCAGCCCCGCCACCGGCTGCGCCGGATCGTTCGAGAAAGAAACCTCAGTGTCCTACCGTGCCACGGCAGGAAATCCTGAACCTGGAACCAAATGAAGTTTCAGCTTAGTGGCCCCCCAGCTGTGCTGCCCCATTCGAGAAAGAAACTTCCGGCTACTGGGGATTTGTGCGTCACTGCGTGGGGAAGAGTTGTCCGGCTCTCTCCTCGGAACCTGGGCCATCTTGCTAACGGCTCAAGTTGTTCGCGGCTCTGTCGGACTTGGCTTCGTAACGCTGGTAGTTCACCCGTTGGCGGCACCTTCGGAGGACAGGAGACGTGCGACATTCAGACGTTTCGACGTGCGACGAATTCTTGAAGTTTCAGCTCAGCTCGCCCAGTCCACGAGGTATTCGAACCTCGAGGAAAGTCAGCTCCGGAGCGGCAACTGCCTTCTCCAGCGCCGGTACCAATTCCTTCACCGTATCCACTCGTTTGCCCGAGAATCCGTAGGCTTCTACAAGCTGGGTGAAGTCCGGGTTCACTAACTCGGTTCCAATGAATCTTCCCTGGAAAGAGCGCTTCTGGAATCCTCTCAGGACTCCCCAAGCATTATCATTGAACATGACCACGGTGACGTTCAGGTTGTACTGAGCAGCGGTTGCCAGTTCGGAGAGGCAGTACTGGAACCCTCCATCGCCTGAAAAACAGACGACCGGGACCGTCGGATTGGCGGCTTTGGCTCCCAGGGCGGCGGGGAAGGAAAAGCCGATTCCCACCCAGCCGTATGGGTTCATGAAAGTCCGGGGTTGATAGATACGAAAGGCACGGCTGGCGCGGCTGGTTGGGACGGTGGTATCCCAGCAGGTGATGGTCTCCCGTGGCAAGACAGAACGGATGGCCTCCATGACTCTCACTTCATTGGGCCACTGTTCCCTCAGGTCCTGATCTATCTGCCTTTTGAGCTGGCTCACTTCGGCCAGGTAGGCATCAGCTTTTGTGTACTCCTTGTCACTGAGTGCATCCAGGAGTTGGCTTACGACGACCCTGGCACTGGCGGCGATCCCTACCGAGACCGGATAGTTCCTTCCCAGGTAGTGTGGGTCCAATACAACCTGCACGACCTGGCCACGAATCTCTATGCCGATGCCTACCGTAGTACGATAGGGAAGAGCGGCTCCAAGAGCGATTACCAGGTCGCAGCTCCCGATAAACTCATGCACCGGGTTCCTTGCCCAGATTCGCTCTCCCAGAGCCGTACCCAGTGACAAGGGATGATCTTCGGGAAACGCATCCTTGGCTCCGTCCGCCGTCACTACTGGCACCCCCAGGTTTTCAGCCAGCTTGATCAGCTCTTCCGTCCCGCCGGTGGAACTGATCTCTTCGCCTGCCCAGATAAGGGGGCGCTGGGACCGTACTATTTCCTGAAGTACCTCCTCGATTTGGGCGTCTGTAGCCGCAGGAGGTGCTGCTTCAGGCGGCTGGAGGTTGGTTGTCTCCGCCGTCTCACCGAGTAGATCAGTGGGAATCTCGAGTTCGATTGGGCGGGGACGCCTGGTCTTGAAGCGGACGAACGCCTCGTCGATCTGCCCAGGGATCGAGTCCAAATTTTCTGCCAGGGAGTTCCAATCGGTTACCGAACGGAACATCTGGAGCTGCTCCTTGGGCTCATGAGTGATCCCCAGGTCCCGGTCCATGTATTCACGCTCTACATTTGTTGTGATCTGAAGTATTGGAGAGCTGGAATGGTAGGCTTCCCCCATCGAGTGCATGGAGTTGGCCGCGCCTGGTCCGCTGCTGGTGAAGAGAACTCCCGGCCGGCCACTGGAGCGGGCATAGCCATCCGCCATGAAGCCGCAGGCCAGCTCGGTCCTGCCCCCCAGGTGACGAATCCTGTCCTGGCGGTCGTAAAGGGCGTCGAAAAGATTCAGGGTGTGAATGGATATGACGCCGAAAACAAGGTCGACGCCGTGGACCTCCAACCGGTCCAGCACCATCTGTCCACCGGTCATTCGGATCATGTGAGAGTTCTAACCGTTGTCAGAGAACCTGCGGAACATTCGAGAAAGAAACTTCGCCTGATTTCAGGAGGCATCCCCTACGCCGAAGGCGTTACTGCGTGTAGCCCAGGGTTGCAATGCGAAGCGAGCTTCCCTGGGTTTAAGTCCCCCTGCATCTTCTACGTTGAAAGTGTTATTGCCAACGCGTTTCCGGTTGGCAATAACCCCTTCCGGGTAGCGCATTTTGAACGACCTTGACCCAGGCTAGCTCGCTTCGCTCCGCATCGCCAACCCAGGGCTACCCGTAATAACGCCGTTGGCGTAGGGAGCACTTAGTTGTCCTCTCCCTCGTCGTCAGCCGCCCTCTCCGGCCGCAGCTCGCGGACCAGTTTCCCGACTGTCCACATCTCGGAGCTCTCAACTTCCGCCAACTCCTTCTCCAGCCCCTGCCGATAATTGGGGTCACGGTTGGCCTCAAGTACACGCCGCGTCTCGTCTCCTGCTGCCACCTTGTCGTAGAGCTCTTCGAAGAGGGGGCGGTTCGCGTCCCGAAAACGCTGAAACCAGTCCAGGGCTCCTCGCTGCGCGGTCGTCGAGCAGTTGGCGTACATCCAGTCCATTCCGTTCTCTGCGATCAGGGGATAGAGGCTCTGTGTCGCTTCCTCCACTGTCTCATTGAAGGCTTCTGAGGGGCTGTGTCCTCGTGCCCGGAGCACTTCGTACTGCGCCAACCACAACCCGTAGATCGCTCCCATCAGGACTCCTCGCTCGCCGGTGAGGTCGCTGTAGACCTCCTTCTTGAAGTTGGTCTCGAAGAGATAACCGGATCCGATGGCGATACCCAACGCCAGGCACCGTTCCCGAGCGCGACCCGTATAGTCCTGGTCGATGGCAAAGCTGGCGTTGATTCCTCTCCCCTCGACGAAGAGTCGCCTCACCGTCGTACCCGAGCCTTTCGGTGCCACCAGGATGACATCGACGTGCTCGGGAGGAACCACTCCGGTTTGATCCTGATAGGTAATTGCAAAGCCGTGGGAGAAGCAGAGCGCATCTCCAGGTTTGAGATGCGGCTTGATCCGTGACCACTGCTCACCCTGTCCAGCGTCACTCAGCAGGTACATCAGGAAGGTGGACTGTTCGGCCACCATTTCGATGTCGTCAAACAGGTTCTTTCCAGGTTCCCAACCGTCTCTTATGGCATTATCCCAGCCGTTACCTCCGCGTCTCTGGCCGATAGTCACCTCGATGCCGTTGTCTCGGCAGTTCAAGGATTGACCGTGGCCCTGGGGCCCATAGCCGATGATGCCGATTCGCTCCTTCCCCAGGATCTCCCTTACCCTGTCGGGAGGATAATCGCTACGCTCGACGACCTCTTCTTCAAAATCACCAACCTTGATTGTTCTCATGCTGTCCTTTCAGAAGAAATTCACGTCTGAGACCGGGCCCAAGCCGCGCCTACTTAACCCTATTAATCAGTGCTCGGCGAAGCGTCCGTTTATATCAGATCCGACGGTTGAGACTCAAGCTGAGCCACCGGAGCCAACGTCTTTGTCAACCTCCTGCTTTGTAGTAGACTCACAGTCATTCACGAAGTGCAGGAGGGTCTGAAATGGAGGTAAGGCGGATTCCCAATCTCATTTCGTTTCGCTCTGAGAAGATGCTGAAAGCCAATCTTTTCGAGAGTGAACGGATGTTCTGTGACCTCTACTGTTTCGAGCCAGGCCAGGAGCAGGCGCTGCACGACCATGATGGAAACGACAAGTTATATTACGTTCTTCAAGGGAGTGGCCTCTTTACGGTAGGAGAGGAGACCCGGCCACTGGAAGAGGGGGACGCTACTTGGGCGCCCTCTGGTGAACCCCATGGGGTGAAGAACCACTCCGCTGATCGGTTGGTGTGTCTGGTGTTCATGGCTCCACACCCTCAAGCGGAAAAATTCCGTTCCATCCCGAAGTCATAACCCGATGCATTGCCTGTCAATGCCGCTGCCGTGTGATCGGACAAATGTTTACACACGCCTTCGCTCCAGGCCGGGTCTGATGCTGATCCTGGACAGCAGCTGGGAGCCTCGCCCAGATTCTGCCCGGCCCCTGTCGCGACACTGCATCCTTGCCCGGGATCCATTCGCAGTACTGACGGCATGGGGAAGCCATGCCGTCCTGGACTGGGAAGGAGGTTGCCAAGAGCATGGCGAGACCTTCTCCCTGCTGAGCCGTCTGCTGCTGGATTTCGAGCTGACGGGCGAGGACTCACCCACGCCATTCCCCGCCGGGGCCATGGGTTACTTCGGTTACGAGTTGAAGTCTACTCTGGAAGCCGTGCCGAGTTCTCTTCCCGCGGATCTCGACATGCCAGATGTTTGGCTGGCCTTCTTCGACTCGGCCGTTACTCTCGATCTGGAAGAGAATCTTCTTCATATCACCTCAACTGGACTACCCCAGCGAGGGGCGGCCGCCCGGAAAAGGGCGGTTCGCCGGGCCGAAGACTTGAGGGTCCAACTGTTCGATCCTGCGAGCCCAGCCGATGGTTTCGAGAAGAGCATAGAGAAGGGGTCCCCTACCCACAGTCAGGGAGGAGTCGGCTTCCAAGCAGGTTCAAACTTCAGCCGCGAAGATTATCTTGGCGCGATCCGCCGCATCAAGGAGCATATCGCTGCCGGAGACATCTACCAGGCCAACCTCTCACAGCGTTTCAAGAGGCCTTTCAGAGGGAATTCCTTCGACTTGTTTCTCGATCTACGGATGCGGACCCCAGCACCTTTTTCGGCCTATCTGGACGCTCGGGATTTCTCCATCGTAAGCGCTTCTCCGGAACGTTTTCTGCACTTCGATCCGCAGAGCCGTCTCGTCAGTACCCGCCCCATCAAGGGTACCCGTCCGCGCGGAGCGACCCCTTCTCTGGACCGGTCCCTGGCCCGGGAGCTGGCCGCCAGTGAAAAGGACCATGCTGAGCACGTCATGATCGTTGACTTGGAGAGGAACGACTTGGGAAGGGTGGCCCAGTTCGGTTCGGTGCGGGTTCCCGAGTTCGCGGTTGTCGAGACCTTCCCGGCGGTCTTCCACCTGACCTCCACGGTGGAGGCCCTCCTTAGTCCCGAGAAGGATGCGGTAGACTTTATGAAGGCTGCATTTCCAGGAGGGTCGGTAACCGGAGCTCCCAAGATCCGATCCATGGAAATTATCGAACAAGTTGAAACGGTACGGAGGGGCGCCTACACGGGTGCTCTGGGTTACTTCAGCTTCTCGGGAGAAGTGGACTTGAATATCCTCATCCGGACCATCTGCACCCAGGCTGGCGTGGCGTCTCTGCACAGCGGAAGCGCGATTGTGGCGGACAGCGATCCTGAGTCGGAGTACCAGGAAACCCTGCTCAAAGCACAGGCACTTTCCCAGGCGCTGGACTGCTCCGGAGGCGTAGCCCACTCTCCTTCGACTTGCCAGGCGAACGTGTCACAAGCAGTGAGCAAGTTGGCCTGAACCCGAACAGTATAGGATCTGTAATCGAGGTCAATCCCAACGGGATTGCGGCATCCAGCCCAGGGTTTCCGAACCCTGGGTTGTCGGTCCCTCTTGTGTTCATCCCTGAAGGGGGTTGCGGACATGAGGGACGCAGGAACGCGGCTCTGCCCAACTTGGCTTCGTAATACTGGCGGCTCACCTGTTTGTGGCACTGTTTGCTGCGAGCGAGCGTTTGGTAATAGAATGTTCGCTTCTCGGTCCCTGAGCAGTCAGGTCATTGTGGTGGGCGTAGCTCAGCCAGGTTAGAGCACAGGGTTGTGGCCCCTGTGGCCGTGGGTTCGAATCCCATCGCCCACCCATTCCCCCTCCTGTTTTGTCCGCCTCTGGAAGCGAAGGAGCCATACTCTCATCGCCGCTTCGAGGGCAATTCCGCTACCCAGTTTCGATTCCCCAAGTCTCCGTTCCTCGAAGGTAATCGGAAACTCGATCATCTTCAGGCCTTTCGCCTGGGCCGAATGTTTCAGCTCGATTTCAAAGGCGTATCCTTTGGACCTCAGGCTCCGGAGTCCGATGGTCAGGAGTGCGCGGCTTCTCCACCCATTGAAGCCGCCGGTCAGATCCCTGATTCGAGTGCCCAAGACCAGGCGGGCGTAGAGATTGGAGCACCAGCTCAGAGCGCGCCGTCCGGCGTCCCAGTTGAGAGTGCCCCCAGACGCGACGTAGCGTGAACCTATGACGCCGTCGTAATGGCGCAGTAGACCCAACATCGTGGGCAGGTAGCGGCGGTTGTGTGAGAAATCAGCATCCATCTGGATCAGGGGATCGAATCCCCGACCGAGCCCCCAGGAAAAACCGGAAACACAGGCGCTTCCGAGCCCTCCCTTTTCGGGCCGGTGCAGCACATGGACCCGTCGATCTTCGGCCGTCATCTCTTCGGCTAACGAACCTGTCCCATCAGGTGAGGCATCGTCGACGATCAAGATTTCCGTCTCGGGAGTGAATCTGAGGATCGATTCGCAGAGAGTCTTGATATTCTGCCTCTCGTTATAGGTTGGGACGATGATGAGGGAGTTCAAGGGCCTTGAGTTGTGCATTAGAGTCGTGCCGCGCGCGTCTTGACCAGTTGGTCGAGTTGTCCAAGTCGTTCCCGAACCTGCTCCGGGAGCGCGTCCAGAAAATAGGTCCTTTTGATTTCCCGATAACTTGCCCGATCTCCCCTGCCTGCATAGAGCTCCAGGAGATTCAGAATAGCTCCATTTTCCTTTCGGGTTGGATAGACGGAGACAGATCGCGCGAAGCTCTCTTCGGCTTCCGGTTTCCGGTTCATTCGCATCAACAGGTGTCCCCGCAGATAGTGCAGTCTAGCGAGTGTTTCCTGGGATACGTCCTCATCAACCAGCTCCATTGCTTCCTCTGACCAGGTCCAGAGAAGCTTGGCGTCCTTGCTGTGGATGAGCTCATCGATTAGAACAAGCTTGCCCGGGAAATGGCTCGTCACCCGATCGAGAAGAGGCGCGTATTTGGCCTGGTCCTGATTCTGTGAAAGGTGAACGAGAGGACTCAGGAGCCTGCTACAGCTTTCCAGCAGGCCCATTCGATGCTGTGACAGCCAAGGATCACTGAGATTTTCTCGCCGCTCTACCCGGGCACACCAGTCGACAACCTTCGATGTTGGAGAGAGGCGTTTCGAACGAGGATCGGGTGCCCCCTTCTCGATCAGATGGAAGAGGCCGAAACTGCGGGTTGCCCATTGCTGTGGAGGTTTCTGGATGAAGCAGACAGGACGTGTGGTTCCCATTACGAAGGACTCGATAGCCTGATCCTTCTGTCGACGGCTGCTGCGCGCCGGAAAGAGGCGATTGGCGAAGATGAGTCCCTGGTCGTTGTAAACCTCGACATCGGGGCGTACGTCTTCGATGTAGTGGAGAGCTCCAATGGGTCCGGTGTCATTGTCGCCATGAGTGAAGAGGCCCGCCTTTTTGGGAAGCGTTGCCAAGATGGCCTGTGCGCAGTCCTGCGCCCAGGTCTCCTCGCGCTTCTGGTTGTAGCTGTAGTTCGAGGCCAATACGATTGATACCAGGCCTGCGGCAGCGGCACCTACCAGCCACGCCGGATTCGTCTTGCCAGGAAGTCAGTGCCGGCATCAACTGCCAGGCCGATCCACAGGGCCATGACCCCATAGGTGACCAATGGATAAACCCGCATCACGCTGCGCTGGAGAAGCTCGAAATCGAAAGCGAGTACGAGCGCCAGCGATACGCCTGTGCTCCAGCGACGCCATTGGTACCAGCATCCCAGGATGGCCAATCCAGATCCTGCTGCCGTGAACTGAACCCAGGACTGCTGCAGTAGAAAGCCTGCGAACTGGGCCTGATCGAGCCAGGAGGCCGTCGAGCTCGCTCCCAACTCGGAGTACCCCTTGCGAGACACGAAGAAGAGCAGATCGTCGAGGCCTTTGAGCGGCCCATAGAAGCTGATGAAAGGCTCCGTCAGTGAGCGAGCCCAGAGATAACCGTACGGAAGTAGTCCCACGAGGGTCAGGGGAAGGACCAGGTGGAGTTTCCTGAGAATGAGGTGTCGTCGGGGCCAGAGCAAGAGAAGCAGCCCCGGCACCCATAGTTGAATCAGGGGCCAGTGGTTGCTCAGTCCGAGCCCGGCGGCCCACGATGGAGCACTCCGGCCGATGAGGCTGCGAGCAATCCAGAAGACGGCAGCGCAGGTGAGAGAGGCCGATAACGCACTGAGAAGGTGAACCCGAAACGCAACGCTGCCGACGGGCAGCAAGGTGAAGAGCTTACCCAGGAGGCTGTGAAGAGGGTAGTCGGCGGATGTGCCACACCTCCGAAGTGACTTGCCATCAGAAAGAGGCCGGAGTCCTCGAGGGTGACCGTCCTGGGCGTCGTATACAGGTAGACACCGAACGTCACTAGTACCACCAGGGCAGCCTGTAACTTCCAGCGTCCCGCATGCAGCGGCGGGATCTCGTCTAGCATCTTCCGAATCTGCTTGAGTCCCATGAGCAATTTCTCGCGACCGGAGGTCGCCCGGATGTCCACGCAACATCAGAACCAATCTTCGGGCCTCGGTCATGAAATCGATAAAGGAGATAGGTGCGGGTGAATGCAGACCTGAATGTGGGGGCTTTGGCAGGCCGTCGGGTGCCCTTAGTCAGCGCTCAAGGCAGATGCCATTCGTCCTGATAGGAGTCGATATGGGGTCTGGGTACCTTCGCCGTCGGAGCTATCCGTCAATCTTTCGACGTATTCTCCAGGGAACGGTCGATCGCAGCGAGGCACAGTAAATGAGTGTCACGGTGGATTCAATCGCCAGTGATCCGTGGCAGGACGAGCTGCACCGGGATGATCCGGCGCGGCCAATCCTCAATTTTCGTCCTGATATCTGGAGTCGTCAGGTATCACCGATTCTTCTGTGCTGTCTTCCTCATACACAAAGTCGTCAGGTTCCTCAATGCTCCGAACACTCATTAGCACCAGGAGCATGCCGAGAAGGACGGCGATCACCCGAGCCATTCTGCCAATCTTGGGAACCGATATTTCCTTGACCTGGAAGCCTCCACCGATCACACTCACGATTGCAAGAGCCAGGCCTGCAATGAGCAGCAGTGTTTCTGGATCCAACATGAAGGCACCCCCGAAAGTCTAGGGTTCTCAGTCTGGAGGCGGTAGTCTGCCGCAAGCGCTAGTTGCCTCAGGAATAGGAGTCAAGCCGGCTTTCGACCCTCCAACACAGAGTCCCCTACAGGGCGCTGTTAAAGCAATACTCTGCGTGCCTCGAACTGTTGTAGTATAGGCTAGCGCGCCCGTAGCTCAGCTGGATAGAGCGGCGGACTTCGAATCCGTAGGCCGGGAGTTCGAATCTCTCCGGGCGCGCCACCCTAATCCATTTCCGTCCAATTGCTTACAGGTGCTGATCATTTGATCCATGGCTGCGGGCTTTGACGTATTCGTCGGTGTAGGTCATCGCGAACTCGCCGACGGTGACCGACCGGTGCTTCCTGAGCATGAGCTTGTGTTTGCACTCCTTCCCACTTGGCGAGACGCTGAAAACGATGAGACGAGCTTCGAGCGAGTAGTTCTGTACGTTGACGATTCAGACTGCTGCCCACCGGAGAAGGTTGTCGACGTTCTGCAGGCGATGCATCTGTTATTGTATTTTCCGCTTTTCGTCGTCGTGGCGCTCGACTCCCGTTGCGATTGCTCAGGGTGCCCATTATGGCTCTAGCGCCAGGTAGTATGCTGTCCATGAGGAGGAAGCTCCTCTTCTCGGGGGTCGTGATCCTTCTTGTCTCGTGTGTATGCCTTCTCTGCGGCGGACTGATGCTCAGGTTGCTACTTCCACAGCCATACATGGCCCCGCGCTGGCAGTTCTCGAAAGGGTACGGATGGATGCTCTTCCCGAGTCGGACGATGATTCACGCCTGGCCTTATGTGTCCGTCGTTCCGGAGAATGATTCTGAATTAACTTGCCCCTCCTACCGAGCCGAGAACGACTTGACCTGCTAGCAAAGTGAGGCCAGGTTGCGAGGAGAGAGCCGGACAACTCTTCCCCACGCAGTGACGCACAAATCCCCAGTAGCCGGAAGTTTCTTTCTCGAATGGGGCCAGCGCTTCCTGGGGGCGGGACTACGCCTTGGGTTCTACATAGAAGCGGCGGTGTTGGAGCTCCAGACGCTTGTTGTCTGGCTTGCCATCGCCGTCTATGTCCACCAACACCTTGATCTTCCTTTTCTTGCCCTTCTTGAGTGGTGTGTAGCCCAGGGTGTACTGGAAGCGGATCATGGCCGCGATGGAATTCAAGACCTCGTCTATATCGGCCTGGAACCGGACCGTGTAGGACCTGCCGCCCGAACTTTCGGAGAAGGTTCGCAGTGTGTTTCTGGATTGGTAGTGATTGAGGCGGCCGATGTCGCTCATGTAGGGATCGGCTTGCAACGCCGACGCCTCTCCGATGCCTATGGAATAGACGGGAACTCCGGCGTTGGCCACCACCTTGCGTGCCTCGTCGAAGTTGATCTTGCTCAAGCTATCGGGGCCCGTGGATATCAACAGCACGGCGGTTCGTCCCTGGACTCCGGACAATCCCGCATAGTCCATGTCCCCCACAAGAGCGCACTCGAGCGCGTCGTACAAGGAGGACTCGCGGTAGAAGGGGGGATCCTTTGCGAGTCCCCTGAGGGAGTTGAAGAGCTTGCCACGGTGACCTGTGAAGTCTGAGACCACCCTGGGCTTGATGTCAAAGGAAATCAGGGCGGCGTAGTCCTCCGGGTTCAGGATCTGGGAGATGAAAGGCCCGCCGGGTAGACGACCTCGCCCAGCAGCGGGAGGATGCGACTGCTGTATTCCAACAGCAAGACGATGTGCATCGGTGCCTCTCCGCCAGTGAAGACTGCCACCGGTTGTTCGACACCATCTTCCAGGATCTTGAATTGCTCCTTTTTGAGGTCCGTATAAAGGTGGCCCTCCTTGTCGATAACCACCACAGGAACGCGAACCAAGTCCGATTCAACCTTGAACCTGGGCCCCGGGTCCAATGCGGACGAGGCTGCATCCGCTCCCGCAGCAGGGGCGGCCATGATTTCCGCAAGAATGAGAATCAGCGTCACGCGCTCTCCCGTCGTCAGTCGTGCCAGTACTCTCATGGATTATCTCCTCCTTACTGTTATTCGGATGGAATCAGGAGTGATTTGGATCAACGCCGCGCATTGAACGTCGGTAGCGCGGCTGCTAGAATTGCTCCGAGTCAAGTGATCCTGGGATCTAGTTCCATCAACGGAAAGTAGAAAGCAATGGGAAAAGTCGATCTCAACTTCAAGCCGTCGGTGCCGGTTTTCGATGCCAACGTCGCTTTGGGGCGCCGACATGACCAGGTCGTCAACAAGGACACCCCGGAGCAATTATTCGAGGAAATGGGACGGGCAGGAGTGGACCGTGCGCTGGTCTGGCATCCCCACGGTGTCGCCTACGATTCCATCGAGGGCAACCTCATCCTGATGGAGCTGATCCACGGTGATTCGAGGCTGGTGCCACAGTTTCTCTGCAATCCCTCCTTCGACGACTTCGATGCCCTGACCCGAAGTATTAAGGACGCAGCCGTTCGCTCCATTCGGATGGTGCCCCAGTATCAGCACTATCCCTTCCGGGAGTGGGTAGTGGGCCCCTGGCTGGATTGGATGGAACGGGAAGGAATAGCTCTCTGGCTTCCCAGCACCTATACCGTTTTCGGGAATACCACGGAGCTGAATCCGTCGGACGTATACGACACCATCAAAGAGCACCCACGTCTTAATGTTGTGCTCAGCGAGATCCACTACTCCAATGTCTCCTGGGCCGTCCCGCTGCTCAAGAGTCTCCCCAACATGCATGTGGAGACCTCGCGGCTGACCATCGCCGATCCGATCAACCGGTTCCTCGAGTTCATGGACGAGGAGCGCATTCTGTTCGGATCCCGGTATCCCAACTCCGCCATGGGAATCAATGTGTACGCACTACACCATATGGGGCTGAGCGAGTCCACCGTGCGAGCCATTTGCTCGGGCAACCTGGAACGCCTACTGGGAAAGGGTTAGATCATGGATATTCCAGTCGTCGACTTTCACGCACATCTGGGGAATTGGGGCCGCTTCGGAATGCTCGACGACCCCGAGATCTATCTGCGGTGCATGGACAATGCCGGCATCGACGTGGCCTGCCTCAACTGCATCTTCTTCGGCGATGCCGATCGAGGCAACGATCTGGTAGCCCAGTACGTCCGGAAGTGGCCCAAACGGTTTGTGGGTGTCGCTTTTGTCACTCCCAACTACCCCGGCGAGATGGTCAAGGAGCTGGAGCGATGTTTCAGCCACCTGGGGACGAAGTTCATCAAGATCTACCCTCACTATGTTCGGGTCGCCCACGACGATCCTCTCTATTTTCCTATCTACGAGTACGCCAATGAGCGCAAGCTAGCCATCATGTCTCACGCCAGGCACTACTTCGATCCTCCTTCCACCTCGATCTATGATCGATACGAGGGCCTGGTGAAGCGATTTCCCCAGATCAACTGGGTCATGGCTCATGCCGGTGGGGGTAGCGGGAAGGAGGCGACGAGGGCGGTCCGAGATTTTTCCAGTGTCTACGTGGAAACCTGCAGTTCTGGACTGCGCAGTGTCGAGCATGCTGTCAAAGAGGGAAGGGCGGATCGGGTCTTGTTTGGTACCGACATGCCCCTTCTGGATGCCTCTCAGCAGATTGCCAAGGTGCTTGTCAGCCAGATTACCGATGAAGAGAAGAAGATGGTGCTGGGTCGCAACGCCATTCGGCTGTTGGGACTGAAGCTCTGATCCCTTGATGGCCGGCACCACTGGAGAAGCGATGAGCCCGGCTAGAGAGCGAACAACGGAAAGATCGCGCAGATCTCCAACCCCTCGCTCGCGCTGCAGGCTTCCCGAATGTTTGCATTAGTCGGTGGCTTGGAGGTGCGAGGTTCCAATGAAGTCTCACCTTAGAAGTGTTCTCCCGGGGATTCTGGGGCTCTCCCTTGTTCTTGCCTTGGGATGCGGTCCCGCAGAGCGCACCCCGACCCCGAAAGAGGATTCTCCAAGTGTTACCACGGGCAAGGCATCGGCGTTGGGAACCCGGGCCTTTTCTCCCAACGGTACCATCCACCCTCGGGGGAGGCCGACAACGTATTTCTTCGAATACGGGACCGGTACCAAGTACGGACGTCGGACGGTCGAGCGACCCCTTCCTCCTCGTCTGGCTGCCCACTACAATGAGACCTGGGACAGCGGGTTGAATGGATGGGCGAGCTGGCTTGATTCCCGCCAAGTCCCAACAGGAGGAGTCTCCGCAGGCTATGTCAGCTTCTCCGAGCCGAGTCGGCATGATCACAATCACGACGACGGAATCGGGACGCTGCACCTGACCAAGTATCTCTTGTGTGGTCGCTGCAAGCCCTCCGAAGGGCCCTGTTTGGCCGGTGGCGATCCCGATCTGAGGGACGCCAAGGTTTCGATTTCGGTGCGCGGCCATGACTGGAAACCCAATGGTTCGGAGCTTCTCTGGTGGAGCCAGTCCTATATCCACATCGAGATGATAGACGATCCCGGATATCGGGCCGTCAACTGGGCCTACACCGGGTTTCTGCTTACAGATCTGCTCCGGGACGGCGAATGGCACACGGCGGAATATCGCCTTTGGAACGACACGTCTTATTGGTCTTTCGGGGGAAATAATCCTACCAAACAGGGGGGTGTGGCCCGCCGCTATGACTATGGCTCCATCGATTTGATCCAGGGGCACTTGAATGACGATTTCTTCCATTTGGCAGCATTCATTGACACCGAGAATCCGCCCACTGGGACAATCGATTTCGACGAGTTCCAGCTGGTCTACCGCAATGAGTCGCTGGTCTTTCCCAGCAATGGCGGCCAGTTGGTGCAGTTTCCCTCGGATTCCTCTTCTGATGCCGTCGCGCTGACCGACGGCTGGCGCCATCGAGAGGGACACCAGTGGAGGAGCGCGGAAAACCCCTCTGGACCTCAAGAGTTCGTCTATTCGTTCCAGCGCCCCGTCACGATCGACGCCGTCCAACTTCACCAGAATCCTCTATGGCCCGGACGTGAGGTCGAGGTGCTGGTTTCCCAGGATGGTGAGGAGTACTCATCCCTGCTCAAGCGGGAGTTACCGGAGAAGGGAGAAGCAGGCCCCAATTCGGCCTACACACTGGATTCGCGGCTCGGTGCCCAGGCGAAGTTCCTGAAGCTGCGGATCCTCTCCGGATATCGGGATCAGCACTGGGGATTGGGAGAGATCGAAGTTTTCGGGGCTGGTGCCGTCATGCTGCCCGACGACGATCTCTACCACGTGAATACCGACATCACCGGACTGACCCCAGGGACGGCCTATCACTACCGACTGGTGGCCAGGTCCGAGGACGGCCTGACTCTCGGCGAGGATCAGCAGTTTAGTGTCCCGGCCACCAACCAGCCTCTGGCTAGTACGGGTAAGGCCAGCCGAGTCAGTGCGACCTCCGCCAAAGTGGAGGGACGCCTGAATCCCATGGGGGCCCGGACGCACTTTCACTTCGAGTACGGCACGGGATCCGCCCATGGCTCGCGAACTGATCCCAGCTACGGAGGGCTCCAGATCACTCCCCGCACAGGTTTCGCCCAACTGAAGGATCTGAAGCCGGCTACCACCTATCACTACCGAATGGTTGCGGTCAGCGAGAAGGGAACAACCTACGGTGAGGATGTAACCTTCAAGACACAGGCTGCGCCCTGATTCCGAGGAGAGAGCGGACCGATCATCGTAGGATTCGGTCGCGTAATGGATGGCGATACCACTCGCGTCCCAATGAAAAAGGAGCCTAAACCATGAAAATCGTCCCGATCGAGATGAAGATACACAGTAAAGAGGGTGTCCACGAGCGCTCCTTTCCCATCGGTTCCGTGTCGGGTGCGCGATTCTGCTCGCGCGACGTGGTGGATATGCGTCAGGAAATGGATGAGATGCTGGAGCGCGACGGACGCTATACCATGGCCACCAGAACCAATCCCTCGGTTTTCCACCTGGGACGCTATCTCTTGACTCAAGGCCCTGAATTCGAGGTCCAAGGGACCATGACCGGCGGGGAAGCGGAGGTGGTAGCCCTACGTGTTGGAGAGGAGATCTTCATCTCCGTCGGCAGCGATCAATGCGATCGCGAACTCGACCCGATCTTCCCCGACAAGCCCAAACAGATGTGTCCCCATCCCCTGGCTTGCGATGCCTGGCCCTATCACGAGGTCCGCTCCCATTGGGACCAGCTGCGGATCTATAGCCAGGTCGGTGTCAAAGAGCAAACTGTGCCCCTCCAGGACACGACCCTCGATGAGCTGGTGGATCTGGAATACCTCTTGGCCATGGAAGAGATCAAAGGACTGACGGATCCGATGGTCCTCTATTGCGGCTGCAGCTCTTTCCTCGATTCGGCTGAAGCCACTGTGAATCGTCTGGGTCTCCCCAAAGAGGCAGCTCTCGGTGTTGGGGATAGCTTCCTGATAGGTCTGCACGACCCGGTACACGACCGCAAGATCGAACACAAGTTTCGGGCCGTCCCGCTGGGAGACGATTTCGGCTACCGAAGAGAGTTTGACGAGTGAAAGACGATTTTCGAGAACGGCGGTGGGCCCCTGAGCTCTTGTCCCGCTAACGACATCTCCGTCGGTCGCTTTCTGGAGGGCAGTATGGAGTACGCAGCGATCGCCCGTGATTTCCACGAAAACGGTTTCGGAATCATCCGTGGGCTCTTTTCGTCGGAGGAGCTAAGAGAAGTGGACGGTCACCTTCAGTCCTATCTCGAGGAGTTCCTTGCGGCACCCGAGCCCGGCGAAGTCTATTACGAGGATGCTGCTAGCAGATCGGTACGTTGTGTCTTTCGGATGAACCAACGTTCCGATTACTTCGAAAAGCTGATGTGGGATCAACGCCTGACTGCGCTTGCAGAAGCGCTGTTCCCTGGTGGCGAGGTGAAGGCGGATGGCGTGATGCTGATTGACAAGGCCCCGAGAGCGGCCTACGAATTTCCCTATCATCAGGACAACGCCTACCAGTTTTGGGATCCACCGGAGGCGGTGGCGGCCACGCTGGCCCTGGACGAAGCAACGGAGGACAACGGGACCATCGTGTGTCTGAAAGGGTCTCATACAAGTCCGATTCTTCCCCACCGGCCTTCCGGCGTAACCGGAGCCAGTCTAGGGCTAGTCGATGCCCCGGACCTCAACCGGCATTCCGAGGTTTCGCTCTGCATGATGCCTGGCGATCTATCGCTTCACCACGTCAACGTGATCCATCGTACGGGACCGAATCGAACGGACGACCACAGACGCAACCTGGGTTTTGCCTTCCACTCCTCTCGGGCCAAACGTGACACCGAGGTGAACGCCCTCTATATGGAACACCTGAGGAAGACCCACGTCCGCTCCAAGAAGTAGAATTGAGGGCTCAAGGTCCATCTCAAGGATTATCATCGGATCGATATTGATCCAAGGAGGAATGCAATGGTTCTTACACCCTCAACCATGTTGGATCTGGGGACGACAGCTCCCGAATTTGAGCTTCCGGATGTCGTGTCTGGAGAATCGATTTCACTGGGCAGCTTTGAGGGAAAGAGTGCCCTCCTGGTGATGTTCATCTGTAAGCACTGTCCCTACGTCATCCACGTCCAGGATGAATTGGCGCGGATCGGACGGGACTATGGAGGTCGAGACGTGGGAGTTGTGGCGATTAGTTCGAACGATGCGGAAAACTACCCTGACGACGCCCCGGACCAGTTGCGCTCCATGGCCCAGGATCTTGGGTTTGCCTTTCCCTTCTGCTACGACGAGAGCCAGCAGACGGCCAAGGACTACACGGCCGCCTGCACCCCTGATTTCTTTCTGTTCGATGCTCGGCAGAGGTTGGTCTATCGCGGGCAATTGGACGATGGACGCCCCGGAAACGACAGGCCAGTTAACGGAAAAGATCTGAGGGCTGCTCTGGGTCAGGTCTTGGCCGGAGACGAACCCGATCCGGACCAGAAGCCCAGCATCGGCTGTAACATCAAGTGGAAACCAGACAGCGCCCCCGCTTATTTTGGGTAGTCAGCTGGGATGATTGCGCACAGGGCCGACACCAAGAGAGGTCAATCCCAACGGGATTTCGGCTTCCAGCCCAGGGTTTCCGAACCCGGGGTAAAGGGAAGCTAAACCACGGGGCAACCCTTTTAGGGTGCGATGAGCCGCAGTGGCTCAAACTAAGTCAAACCATGTTAGACAAACGGTGAGGCGTTTGGAAAGGAGGGGAACAAAGCGATAAGAGAGACAAGACGTAAGGGCGGTCAAATGAAATGGAAAAACCAAGACATCCGATTGACGGAGACCCTCTGGGGCCAGCAGATTGGCTTAAAGCCCGTGACAGAGGGACAATGGGCTGTTTACTTTGAGCACCTGGAGCTCGGTCTGTTCGATGAACGGCAGGGAAGGGTGCTTCCCTGCCAAACGATTGAAACAAAAGCCTGCCACACGATCTGAGGAGCTCTAAAGAGAAATGACCCGCAAAGCCATGGAAACTGGCGCGCTGTGGAAACCGTGGGAAAACGGAGACATCAAGCAGACGACTCTTGGCGTCGAGTTTTTCCACCGTTCCCACCGCTTCTACAACGAGATACACCCACCGAAAAATGCAACTCCAAGACTCCAAAAGTGTAACCTATGTGCCCGGGAGAAATTGTTGCCTATGAATCGGAAGCTACACATTGAAACCTTAAGCGCAAGCGAGGGGTTGGAAAGCATCGAGGTCGCTCGACAATGAAGCCTGGAACCGAAGGCGAAGCTGCGCCAACACTTCTTCGGAGCCATGCTCAGGGGCAGTTACCACAACATGGACGTGTTGTATGCGGCAGCGGACGGCATGTATCCACCATCCCGAAGGCGGCAATGCTCGTCGATGGTCTTTTCGACAATATGGCGTTCTTGAGGACTGAGAACCAACTCCGGCTCGGTCATTCTCATCTGGTTGTGGGATTCTTCGGTTGCGTCTGGCGCCATCCACTTTCCGGGTTTTTGGATCCAGCCTCGTTTGTCTCCTGGTAGCAGGAACCGTATGTGGTCCAGGTCAGGAGATATGCCAATACTCTGTTCACCTGCTGCCTGATTCCACTCTCCGTTGGTTAGATGATTATCGCTTTATTTCTTCAGCTGTTCCCAACCCCTCGCTTGCGCTTCAGGCTTCCATGGTTGAGTGATTGCGTTTGGGGTCCCTAGAAAGAAACGTCGGTTGTCGCTTTTCTACGAAGCGATTCCTCGAATCTCCAAGGTGACAAAGGTCAGACTGGCTTGTCGCTGCACATGGAAGAGCACTGCCGAACCCGTCTCCAGGCCCTCCCAAATCGTGCGCAGCCTGGCGATGTTGGCTACTGGTTGGTTGTTGACGGCGTAAATCACGTCCCCTGAAAGGAAGCGCTCACCCCAGGCTGGTCCGTCCTGCACCATGGCCGCGACCACAACGCCTTCATCCTGGCGTAGGGACGGCAGCATATTTCGAACCTTGTCCGTGAGATCTACGGCGAAAACCCCAAGCTTCGGAATCAGGTTGTCCTCTGGTGTCTTCAAATCCAGGAAACGATCCTGCTCTCCTTGGCGTTCCGTAACCGGGACTTTTACGCTGTGCCTTTCAGAACCGCGAAGCAACTTCAGGGAGACCAGTTCACCCAGAGGACTCCGATAGATGTTGACTTCGAACTGGCGTCCATTCTCCATTACCTTTCGTCCAGCGTCAGGATGACATCGCCGATTCTGAGATTGGAGAGCGTGGCCAGACTTCCAGGGGGGACATCTGAGATGATGCCGCCCCACTCTTGAGCCAGTTCCAGTCCGTCGGCTAGGGCGGGCGGTCTGTACCTGAATACCGAGTTGGCCACGCCTGACCCGTCCATTGCTGCGAATCTCGTCGAAGACATGGCGTACGATGTTACTGGGCGTGGAAAAGCCGATACCCTCACTCCCTCCCGATTGGGAAAAGATCAAGGTATTGATGCCCACAACCTCGCCAGCAGTGTTCAAGAGGGGACCTCCGCTGCTTCCTGAATTGATGAATGCATTCTCGGTTTGTATGTAAATCATGGGATCGTCAGACCAAAGCTGCCTGGCGGTGGCACTGATCACTCCCAGCGAGGCTGAGTTTCTCAGGCCAAGAGGACTGCCAAAGGCGATGACGATCTGGCCTGGTCTGAGTAGGTCGGGGTCTGCCAAGGGTAGTGCCGGCAGGTCCCGTCTCTCGATTTTCAGCAGCGCCAGATCCGTTTCGTCATCTCTACCTACGAGGGTAGCTTTGATTCGCCTTCCCCTGGGCCTCAAGATAGATCGACCCGGGCCGAGCTTCGCCACCGGCAAAGCGAGTAGCACTTGAACCAATCGTGCTCTTTCCACGGCGTGAGCGTTGGTTACGAGGTAGCCAGCCACATCCAGGATAACCCCACAGAACCCACAGCATGCTATTTGGACAGACTGGCGGCACTCAGAATCTCTCCGCCTCGATCGGTGAGAAGCTGGTTGCGAAAACCTGGACCACGGAGGGGCCGACCCGTTGCGCCAGTTCCTCCAGGGACTGGCTGAGTTGACTTAGCCCCCCCCTGGTCGGTCGCACTTTGGTTGGTTGGTTTCTGCCCAGGCAGTGAGTTGGCGAGGAAAAATACTGCTAGCAGGACCGAGTAGATTGAAACAGTATGCTGCTTCGAATGCATAGAGGAGATCTCCGTTCCTATCTTCTTGACACCCCAAAATATCGCGCCAATGGGGGTTTGGCAACACGCGCCAATGCGGATGCCGGCCGCGCCAGATCTTTCAGGTGAGCACTTCAGACTCTATCTGATTTCTTATCGGAAACCTGTAACCCATCGAAGTTTCAGCTCACCTCTATGGAACTCAGTGAACACTCTGGGGAGGCATGTATCTTTCATTCTTCAGATGATAGGCTGGATGCGGAATGCGGTTGTTGTTCGGTCCCAGACGAAGGCAGCTGGCCTTGATGGTCGTCGCTGGCGGCTGCGCACCTTTCATCTTTTCGTCCTGCTCCCAGAGCAAGCCGCGCCCCCCAGAGCAGGTTGTCGAGATCGGAACCCAGACACAGCTTCTGATGGATGATTTCGTGCTGGAATCGACCCAGGCGCTGGAGCGAAACCTCAATCCCCTGCGCAAGCATGAGGGAAACCCGCTGCTCCGCCCGGAACGCCCCTGGGAGGGTCAGTACACTCTCCCGAGTACCGTCCTCTACGATGAGTCCGATCGCCTCTTCAAGATGTGGTATTCGTGTCTGGAGGAGCGATGGAATCCTCACAACCGGAAATCTCGATCGGCCTACGCTTTCTCCCACGACGGTATCGCTTGGGAACGGCCCCAGCTGGGCCTGACCAGTTATCAGGGTTCGCGCCAGAACAATCTGCTCTCGTACCCTGTCGGTCGTGTGCTCCTGGATAGACGAGAGGCTAGGCCGTCCCACCGTTTTAAGTCGCTCAGTTACGGCCGAGTGAAAGAAGAAGAGCCCGCGGGACTCCTGATCAGTTTTTCGGCCGACGGTCTTACTTGGACTCCGCACCCCGACAACCCACTTCTGAGTCAACCCCGCGGTGGAGGGACCCATCCTGGTATCGGAGACACACACACCATCCTGGGTTGGGACGATCACTGGGGCCGCTACGTTGCCTATATGCGGCCCAGCAGCCGTTTCAGGGACATCGGTCGATCCGAGAGCTCCGACTTCATCGATTGGAGGCTGCCTACCCCGGTTCTGGTCCCGGACGAGTTGGACCCGCCCGGGACTCAGTTCTATGGAATGTCCGTACTCCGCGATCGCGGTATCTATCTTGGTTTGTTGTGGGTTTACCATCCCAATTCTTTGACGTTAGATGTGCAACTGGCATTTAGCCGCGAGGGGGTGGGCTGGCGGCGTCTAGGCCGGCGGCACCCGATCCTCACCTACGGTCTTCCCCATGAGTTCGATTCCCACATACTGTTAGGCCTGAAGCCCCTGATAGTAGGGGATGAGATCCGGGTCTACTACGCGGCAGAGAATGAAGCTCACGCCCTGACACAGCAAGATCTGCCACTGCTGACTCACCCACCTGCAAAGCCTCCTGAATCTCTGTCCGAACAGAGCTGGCTCGAGCGACGCCGCGGCTTCGGGGGACTGGCCATTTCCCGTCGGGACGGGTTCGTCTCTCTGGACAGCGGTTCTCCCCTGGGAATCTTGGTGACCAAACCCTTTACTCTTCGGGGCCAGAAGCTGTTGATCAACGCCGACGCATCAATGGGAAGATTTCGCGTCGAGATCCAGGATTCTCAGGGTGATTCCGTGAAAGGCCTCGCTGCGTCCGATTCGGAGGTTTTTCGGAGTGATTCGCTTCGTCACGTCGCGAGTTGGAAAGGGAAGGCGGATCTATCTTCGCTCCACGGAGAGGCAATCAAGGTCAAGCTGATGATGACCAATACCAAACTCTACTCCTTCGCCGTCTCGGACACAGAATGATGCAATACCGGTCGAAGGGCTGGTGGACTGGGTCAGGAGTCCTGCTTACGCTAGCCTTTGGAGCTTGCGGCGGCGGTCCATCGGTCACGACCGGAGCCCCGACACCTCTGGGTCTGGGAGCACTGAGCCTGAACGGAAGCATCCATCCCGAGGGAGTCTACACCACTTATTATTTCGATTATGGAGAAACGGAGTCGTACGGTTTCCGCACCGAGGAAGTGCCACTTCCCCCGAGGCTGGCTGCCTACTATCGCGAGACCTGGGACGAGGGTACCGGGGGCTGGAACAGTTGGGAGCAGCCTGAGATCCACCATCCCTCCGGTGGAATTTCGGGAGGGTACATCGAGTGGAAGGAGCCCGCTGCCAGGAATGATTTCAACCACGTGATGGCAGATATTCTGCATCTGACCACGTTTCTGAGGACAGGTCTTCTGGTTCAGTGGCAGGAGGAAGGGAATACTGTTCTCGGTGGAGGAGATCCGGATCTTCGAGGGGCAAGAGTTTCGATCGGAGTGCGCGGGAATGAGTGGGAGCCGAGAGGCTCGGAGCTGATCTGGTGGCTGCAGAGCCAGAGCAACCAGAAACTGCAGGACAACTCCGGATGGCGGCGCGCCAACTGGGCCTATAACGGTCATAACCTCACGGAATATCTACTGGATGGAGAATGGCACCGAGTCCAATATCGCCTCCAAAACGACACCAATCTGTGGACTTACGGGGGCCGGAATATAGGTCAGGGAAGACACGCCAGGAGGTACGAATACTGGTCTATCGACCAATCACTTGGTCATGTGAACAATAATTTTTTCCACTTGTTGGCCTTCGTGGATCCACACGACTTGCCGGTCGGTTCCATTGACTTCGACGAGTTCGAGCTGGCCTATCGCAACGAGTCTCTCTTATTCCCCAGCAATGGCGGGAGCCTGGCGGTCTGGCCCTCGGACTCGGATGAGGATCCAACCACCCTGACCGATGGCTGGCGACATGGTGCAGGAAAGATGTGGCACAGTGGAGCGAGCCCCACAGGGCCCCAGGAACTGGTATACGAATTCGAGAATCAGGTCACGGTGCGATCAGTGCAGCTCCACCAGAATCCTTCCTGGCCAGCAAAGCAGATCGAGGTCTCTACATCGCTCGATGGCCAGTCCTATCCGTCTCTCTTCGAGGCGACCTTGCCCCGAAGGGGCGAGCCTAACGATAATTTTTCCTTCCATCTGGCAAAGGGACTTCAGGCGCAGGCAAGCTTCTTGAAAGTGACCCTTCTTTCAGGCTACGAATCGCAGTACTGGGGACTGGGCGAGGTCGAGGTTTTCGGTGATGGGGCTATCATGCTTCCCGATGACGAGGTGTATCAGGTGAACCAGGATGTCTGGAGCCTGTCGCCGGGCAAGACATATCACTACCGCCTGGTGGCGAAGAACGAGCACGGTGCGCACTTTGGTCAGGATCAAAGCGTCACGCTCGCATCCAACCGGAGCCCCCAGATTCTAACCGGGGAAGTGCGTCGGCTAAGCCCGGGTTCCGCCCAGCTTCAGGGAAGGATCTGTCCCATGGGACTTCCTAGCTACTATTACTTTGAGTACGGGCTTGATCCTGCACTCGGACACAGGACGCGCCTGGCTTATGCCGGCAATGAGATCACTCCTCGGACTGTGTTCGCAGGGCTGCGTGATCTGGAGGCTGCGGGTACCTACCGCTACCGGTTGGTTGGGGTCAATGGAGAAGGAACGCGCCATGGACCGATCCGGACGTTTGCAGTTCCGGAATAGCGACTCGGCATGAGGAGTCCAGTCAGCTTGTATCCATCTCCTGTTTCCACTAGGCTGGCGCCATGAAGCAGAAAACCCAGCAAAACACTGGCTCATGAGCGAATCCACGATTAGAATCAGTAGTACCCTCTTTGCTCTGTTGCTGTTGGCTTCCGAAGGTGTATCGGGGCAGGAAGCGTTTCTCATGCAGGAGCTCGACGCGAACCGTTTCGTGGTGGCGGTGGGTGGCTATTTCCCACGGCTGGAAGTCCTGAAGAACGGGGATCTGCTCGCGGCCGTCAAGTCGGGGGCAGCTCACGTTGGTAAGTCGGGGAGGGCAGATACCGTTCGCTCCCGTGATGGCGGCATGACCTGGAGCAAGCCGGTGACGGTATTTGATCTCCCTGGTAGAGACGACGCCATCGATCTCTTGGGGAGTCTCTCAGACGGGACTGTCATCGCCGCCACCGTATCCTATACCTGGGCCGGCGACACCTACAGCGGTGAAGACTGGGAAGCCGACACCTATGTGCTGCGCTCTGGGGACCAGGGTCAGACCTGGAGCGAACCCAGGAAGTTGGAGACTACACCCTTTGATTGGCTCTATCCCTTCGGCCGCCCGGTAGAGCTGGGCGATGGGAGCGTCCTGCTGTCGGGTTATGGGGCCTACCTGGACCGAGCCGCGAAAGAGAAGGTCGATGCTAGAGGCCATACCAGCTTCGTCGTGCGCTCCCGGGATGGTGGCAAGACCTGGGGCGAATACGCCGAAGTGGCTCGTCGCTTCAATGAGATCTGTCTAGCTCGGTTGCCGTCGGGAAAACTGGTTGCAGCCCTGCGAGGGGACACGGGTTCCACCTCTCTCTCTTTTTCCACGGACGATGGCCGGACCTGGAGCAAGCCCGATCAGGCGACGGGACGGGCAGAACATCCCGCAGACCTCTTGGTTCTTTCAGATGGTAATCTGCTGATGTCCTACGGGGTGCGCCACGAGCCTTATGGAGTGCAGGCCATGCTCAGTCGGGATGAGGGTCGCAGTTGGGACCGGAAGAGGAAGATCCTCCTAGCCTGGGATGGAGATCATGGAGACCTGGGTTATCCGGTGTCGGTCCAGCGTGCAGACGGGAAGATTGTGACGGCGTACTACATCGTTTATGGCGAGCAGGACACACGCGGTGACAAGGGCGTGGCGATGAAGAATTCCTCCACCAAGGCCGTTATCTGGTCGTTGCCTCGCTAGTGGATTCACGGGGACAAGACGGAGCCGGTTCTTCGTTGCTGAAGGGGCGTGACGGTGGCCTCCAGCCCGCCGTGCGTCGAGCTAAAGCTCGAAGGGAGAAAAGACCTCGGCCTGGAGACCACAGCTACGTAGTATCGGGTCTATTTCAGCTTTTCTTTCTGCTTGAACTTCTGCAGATCTTCGGACGAGATCGTGGCCTCACCATGAGAGGACCCACGTCGTCGGCCTGAATCTGAAATATGGAGCCCTGGAAAGCCGTCTTGTGAGGTACTTGTACAATGAGTAAGATTCCACTGTTCATTCTTTTGATCCTGGTTATTTCTTCGTGCAGCGCTCCCCCGCCGGCTGATACCTCCAGGGATGGTGGGTCTGTCTGGACCGAAACCAGCTTTCGAGATTTTGCAGATGGGACTTTGGCCGATGGAGGAGCCAATACCTACGTCTCGGCCAATGGGAGCATCCGCCTGATCAACCAGCTCGATCTGGACCAGGACGGACTGATCGATCTGGTTCTTCCCGGCAGTCACGACAATAATTTTCAGGTGGACTCGTGGATCTACTGGGGTGCGAACGGCTTTAGCGCCTCTTCCCGGATGGCCCTGCCGGGAGAGGGGGCCTCTGGATCCGCAATTGGAGACTTCAATGCTGATGGCCATCTGGATGTCGTTATTGGAAGCGGCTACAACGGCACCCGTACCGAGAACAACTCGGTCCTGTTCTGGGGTGGAGAAGGTGGCTTTGATCGCGAACGGAAGCTGGATCTGCCGACCGTTTCGGTGCAGGCGGTGGCGGCAGCTGACCTCAACCTGGATGGGTATCTTGAGATCGTCTTCGCCAGCAACGGTCTCTCCTATCAGTTCACCCGCGAGGGAGGGGACTTCACGGTGGTCAGGCCCTACTCGGATATCTATTGGGGCTCCTCCGACGGCTACTCTCCCAGGCGGACGACTCAGCTGCCCACCCACTTTGCCCAGGATGTACAGATCGCCGATCTCAACCGGGATGAGGTGCCAGACATCCTTTTTGCCAACCAGGGTAGGGGAGAAGAGCCCGGAGGAGTGTTGATCTATTGGGGAAGCGAGTCCGGCGAGTACGCCCAGGCTTCCTCGACGCGGTTGGACGGTCCGGAAAGCGCCGCCTTGCGGGCCTCTGATCTCAATCAGGACGGTTGGCCCGAGATTGTGGTAGCCAGCCACCAGCGGAGTTCCTCGGATTCATCGACTCCCTCACCCTGCTTCATCTATTGGGGCTCCCCGGAGGGATTCAGCGGAGATCGTAGAAGCGAACTCCCAGGCTGGGGGGCTCGTGGTGTCGATGTTGGCGACCTGGATGGGGATGGGCAACTCGATCTGGTCTTCGCCAATGAGTTCGGAGATGCTTCCTTCATCTATTGGGGCTCTGAGGAAGGTTTCCTTCCCCATTTCCGGACCGCCCTGCCTACGCTCGCGGCCAGCGACTGCGTCATCGCAGACCTGAACGGTGACAAACTGCCCGACATTGTCTTCAGCAACGAGAAGAGTAGCGAGAGCCATGACATTTCTTCCTTCATCTACTGGAACGGAAAGAATGGCTTTGAGAGATCTAATCGGCTGGAGCTGCCTACCATGGGAGCGGCAGCAGTCGAGTCGGATGATCTCGACGGCGACGGCAAGAGGGATGTCATCTTCATCCACCAGAAGGATGGCTACGTCGCGGAAAACGCCCCCAACACCTACGTCTATTGGGGGCAGAAGGGGGGAGAGTATTCTTCTAACCGGCGTTGGGTACTGCCCTACAACGGCGGCAGCTCAGCCAATATCGCGGATCTGAATGCCGATGGTTTCACGGATGTCCTAGTGACAGGAAGAGTCGACATCCTGTGGGGGGCAAAGGACGGATTCTCGCTATCCAACAATACCAAGCTGCCTACCGAGCGTGCCTTCAGCACGGTTGTGGCGGACTTCGATCGGGATGGATACCTGGATCTCAGCGTGAGTGAGTGGACACCCGAGGGCGAGGAGATGAGCCTGCTCTGGGGAGCTCCGGGAGGTTACCGGATGGACAATCGATTCGTCTTCAGGTTTCCCGATGTAAGGCTGCATAAGGCGGGTGACTTCGACCGGAATGGCTATCTGGATCTACTCTTCACCGGGACCAGCGATCAGGTGGTGATCTTCTGGAACGGTCCTGTGGGCTTCAGTAATCAGAACAAGCAGTATCTCCCTAGCAAGCTGGCGGTGGGAGCCGAGGTGGCGGATCTCAATGGCGACGACTATCTGGATCTGATCATCTGCAACCTATACGATTTCGGCCGGCAGGGGGAACAGATCACAGAACGGCCGATCGATGCCGAGCCCCAGTCCGAAACCTTCTCGGCCGGTACCGAAGTCTACTGGGGCGGCGAGGACGGATACTCTCCGGAACGCAAACTGGTTCTGGATACCGTTGGCAGTGAAGATGCCTCCGTAGCCGACCTGAATGGGGACGGACACCTGGATCTGGTGGTGTCCAGCTACCATGCCGGTGTTCATCGTAGTCATCCTTCGTACATCTTCTGGGGAACCGGTTCCGGATTGAATCCGGAGCCCACCGAGCTCCCCACTGACTCGGGCTCGGGTGTGGTGGTCGCCGACTTCAACCAGGATTCTCAACTGGATATTTTCTTCGTCTGCCACACCAAAGGGGGCAATCACCGTACCAATTCATTTCTCTACTGGGGCGAGGGCGGAAAGTTTGCGGCCGACAGGCGTCTCGATGTCCCTACCAGAGGGGTACACTGGACTATCCACAATGATGTGGGCAATATCTACGATCGATCTGCCGGGTACGACTACGTCTCTTCAGCCTTTGACGGCGGAGAGAATGTCCACCTCGAAATCCTTTCCTGGGAGGCCCAGGTACCCTTTGAGACAGCCCTGAAGTTTCAGTTGCGCGGCTCCAGCAGCTCGGAGGGTCTGGTCTCCGCCGAATGGCTCGGTCCGGGGGGAACGGACACCTTCTATACCGAATCTTCTGCCGCGATCAAAGGCCTTCCCGAAGGCACTCGATGGATCCAGTACAAGGCAACGCTTCTCTCGCCCAACGGAGCCAATGCGCCGTTACTGGAGTCGGTTACGGTCGACTATCGCTAGATGTCGGCGATTCCTCCCAAAGTGAAACTTCGAAAGTCGAAGGCACAAGATACAAGGTACAAACAAGCTCCAAATCACAAGCATCAAGTTCCAAGCGATCGCTCACAATCACGTTCGGCGATTAGACTAGAGCCACGAACGACTTGAGGCCGTTAGCAACATGAGGCCAAGTTCCGAGGAGAGAGCTGGACAACAACACAACCTGGCTAGTAGCACAGAGTTTCTTTCTCGAATGGTGCCAGTGCTTCCTGGGGGAGGGACTAAGCTCAAACTTCATTGGAACTCGCACCTCCAGGTCGCCCAATAATGCGAAACGTGAGGAAGCCTGAAGGGCGGCAAGCAGCCAAGTCGGAGGGATTCGGGGTGTTCCCCAACCCCTCGCTTGCGCTTCAGGCTTCCATGGCTCGGGAAGTTTCGCTCTCGAATGGGGCAGCGTAGCGGGGCCCGACAGGGACCATACTCCCAGGCGCTTCGTTGAAGCACAGGATCCCACTCCCTCACGGTCATGGCTCTCTCAGCGCTGCAAGCGATGATCATGGCAGAGGCAATCTAAGTTTCTTTCTCGAACGGGCCAGGGCTTCCTGGGGATGGGACTGATCTGAACCTTTACTTTCAACCTCTAACCTTCTCAAGCCCGATATGCCTGCATTGTCCTCTCAGCGATATCATCCCAATCGAAACGCCTGACGCTTGCCAGAGCCCTCTTCGAGGCTGCCTTCAAATCCCGGCTTTGAATCTGCTGCATCGCGTGGTAGAGGCCGTCTTCTTGCTCTGGATCGTAGAGAATTCCGGCGTCTTCCCTCACCGTCTTCGGTAGGCAGCCAAAGGCTGGAGCAATTACCGGTTTTCCCCACGACAGCGCTAGGATCAAGGAGCCTGACGTCATGGTTGCGACAAAAGGAAGGACCATCACGTCAGCTCCCTGCAGTACCAGGAACAGGTCTCTATTGGGTGCTCTTGGATAGGTGCGCAGCACGATTCTGGGGTGTTGTTGAGTGTAGCGCTGGAGGGTATTCCGGTAGTCCGGTCGCCCGCCCCCGGCCGCTGCCAGCCAGGAGTCTTCTTGGGGCAGGCTCCTGAGCGCATCCATCAATTGTTCCACGCCTTTGTAGGGCTGGAAACCGCCAAAAAATCCGTAGACGAATGCGTCTCGAGGTATCCCCAGTTCGCTTCGTGCCTGCTCGCGTGTGACGTCGGGCGAGTGGACGCCGATGAAGTGGCCGTGAGGGATGATAAACAGCTTTTGAAGGGGGCCGAAGTGCTTTGTTACGGCGTCTGCTGCGACCTTACAATGGGAAATCACGGCAGTGGAGAGGCGGCAGATCTCCAGTCGAAACTGGTGATCGATCTCTTGATGGGTGCGGTTATGGGGGTACAGGTTGTGGGCCGTCCAGACGATCTTGTAGCCGAGTTCCCTCGCCATTTTCAGGGAACGAACGAAGTCCTGCATCTGACTAGCCATGACGGCCGCATCTTCATGGTAGTAATCATGGTGAGGCCAATTGAAGTGTAGGACGTCAATGCGCCCTTGATTCCGGAGAAGGTACTTCTGGCTGTAGTCCACTTCAAACTCGACGTGCACTCCGCGGCGTTCGAGCGAGGTGCAGAGGAGCTCGCCGTAGGGATTGTTGCCAGGGTCGTCTGCCGGCAGCCTTTTTTCTTGGTGGTAATAGTAGGCGATTCGCAAGAGCGTTGGTGACGGGGATTCGATGCCCAGGGGCGATGTTAACTGGCAGTCAACAGGGTTGTTACGCGCCTGCCGAAAGCAAGACGGTCGCGGTCTTCTGGGGGATCACCTCGTGGAACACTCTTGGTCTTGCCCGTGGTCGCGGGTAACCAGGAGGTGGATTGTTGGGGTCATGCAGTTCGTTCCGGTCCCGCCCCCGCACCTGGTAGTACCATTCCTTTTCGTGCTCTGCGACTTCAACGGTGCGCTGTAGGATAAACTCGATGTAGTCGAACTCGGTAAAGGCAAGGTCGGCCAGAAAGACTCGGTTCACGCTGGTCCCATCCCAGGTGTCGAGATCGGGAATTGGAACGGCACCCATGCACACCTGAAACAGCTTTTCTTTCTTTTGAATGTTGATGAGCTTCACCGGAAACTCCAACGTAACCGCCACCTGCCTCTTTTCATCTCTGTAGGTGGTGCGCGCGTTCATCAACTCGTCGGCCAGGGTCGATTCGATGACCTCATCATGCGTCGTGAGCTCTCGGGCATTCTCGATCGTGCGAATCTCGAAGCTATGTTCGGCGAATAGATCGCTGATCCTGGATCGCTTCCGATTCTCTGGTTCATCGCGAGGTTCATAGGAGATAGGGATGGTTTCTTCGCGCCCGAACAGCATTCGCCATTCAGAACTCGGAATCTGGAACAGATTCTCTTTGACAATCGTGTATTCGGTCTGACAGGGCAGGACTAAGAAGTACTCCTGTTTTTCACCGGTTTTCTCGTTGGTGAGAGTACACGCTGAATCCAACTGGATCCGAACCTTGTGCACAGCGCCTTCCGTACCCTCGAAGCCGGGGTACTTGTAGTCCGGATGGCGCAATATTGGCTTGCTCTTCCAGGTGAAGTAGGAGCGACCGAAGTCAATCATGATGTTCTGTCTCCCGTGTGAAGGTACAAGGTACAAGATACAAGATACAAGATACAAGATACAAACAAGTCTCAAATCACAGGCTCCAAATTCCAAACCTACGCCTAGTCCTCCCGCAGCTGTGTCTGCGACCGCATTCCTGTCTCTCACAACGTGTTTGATGATTGGACCTTGGGATTTGTTTGTATCTTGGAGCTTTCTTCCCTTCATCTGATCAGGATGAATCGTAGATCCATGACGTTGGTCTGAGTAGGACCGGTTGTGATCAGGTCTCCTAGTCTCTCGAAGAAATGGTAGGAATCGTTGCGACTCAAGAAGTCTTCAATGGAGAGATTGAGCGCTTTTGCTCGTGCGGCTGTTCGTGGCGAGACCCATGCGCCGGCCGCGTCAGTGGGGCCATCGGTTCCGTCTGAACCTAGACTCGTAAATAGGATCGACTCGAAATCCCAGTCGGCTATCTCGGCGGCGCAGCAGAGGGCGAACTCCTGATTTCTTCCTCCTTTACCATCCCCTGTAACCCTGACGGTGGTTTCCCCCCCAGAAATGATGCAGCAAGGTCGCTGGACCGGGAGTCCGGACTGGAGCACTTCCCGGGCAAGAGCGGTATGGACTAGGGCCACGTCCCCGTTGTTTCCGGCGATCGAAGAGGAGAGTATCAGAGGAGTAAATCCAAGACTCCGCGCCTTCTCTGCTGCCGCCTTCAAAGCCACTATATTGCTGGCGACGATTACGTTCTGGACCCTTGCGAAGCGGGAATCTCCAGGTTTGGGAGTCTCCCTTATCCCTGGAATGTCGGAAGCGGCGCCACTGCGCAGATAGGATAGGACTTCCGGCGGAGTTGATTCCTCGATGTTGTACTTGGCCAGAATCCGCAGACAGTCTTCGAAACGTGTGGGATCGGGCACAGTGGGTCCGGAGGCAATGCTGGTTAGTGCGTCGCCTACCACATCCGAAAGCATCAAGGAGACAATCTGAGCGCCGCTGGCGTGCTCGATCAGTCTCCCTCCCTTGATTCGACTGAGATGCTTGCGGATGGCATTGATCTCGTGGATGGTGGCACTACTCCTCAAAAGCATGGCGTTGGTGCCCTGCTTGGCCTCGAAGGAGATCTCAGCGACGGGAGCCGGAAGCAAGGCGGAGCCTCCGCCAGAGAGAAGCACCAGGAGGAGATCCTGCTCGCTGATGTGCTGGTGGAGAAAGCTCAGTAGTGCCTCGCTCGCCCGATGTCCATCCTCGTCGGGTTCGGGGTGTCCGGCTTCCAGAACCTGGGTCTTGTTGAGGGCTCCGCCATGACCGTGTTTGACGACGATCAACCCCTGTTGGAGCTGGTCTCCCAGGATGTCCTCCACGGCTCGAGCCATGGGCACGCCTGCCTTTCCGGTTCCCACTACGAAGACCTTCCGAAAGTCGGACAAGGCGTAGGTCTGTCCCGCCAGTTGAAGGGAATCTTTCTGGCATGTGAGCGAACGTCTGACCGCCGCCTCCGGATCGACCGCGTCCAGGGCGGCCTGGTAGATCATGCGCTGGCTCGATTTCATTGTTTCGATCGTCATCGTGTCAAATCCACCACCTGATGAGCTGGGTCACCGGCTACAGCGGATCATTCCGGTCAAAACGTCAGTCCAGCTCTCTCCTCGGAACCTGGCTTCAGCTTGCTAACGGCTCAAGTCGTTCTCGGCTTTTCCGGACTTGTCTTCAGATTGTTGACACCCGGTTCAGGTTTCTCTGCGACGTTCAGACATTCGGACGTTGAGGCGTTCCGACTCTCAGACGAGTCGTTGCCCTGTTCCTTCTCATCTCTCGTTAAGGTTGAGACGGATTATTCCGCCTTTCCCATTCCAGGGTAGGTAGCGCTCTAACAGGTGATGTCGAAAGAATCCCATAAGGGCGCCGCCTCCAAGGCTCAAGAAGATGAAGCATAACCCACCGAGACCCACCCGCCGCACCATGCCCATAAAGGTTATGGCGTCGTCTCGAAGGGTGGGCCTATTTCGTTTTTCGTAGATCCACTTGATGCTGGGTGTGTAGGTCACGTTGCTGAGGATTTTCCTGGCTTGTTCCTGGGGCCCGATCAGCAGGCTTACAAGAAGGCCACTTCGTTTCATATAGATGCCGGTCGAGGAGATATGGGATTGAAGCAGTGTGTGCAATTTCTCAAAGTAATCCTCAGCCAGGGCCGGGGTAGGATATCCCAGGAGAAAGAGAGCGCTGTCTTCCGGTCCATAGCGGGCGTAGGTGACTTCGACTTCGTCTTCGAATCCGACTAAGGGGATGAGGTGGCTGGGGAAGTCAGGATTGAGACTCAGGGAGCTCTGTCCTAGATAGAAGCTAATCGATTTCTGGATCAAATCATGCTGAGGCAAGTAGAGAACGGTAACCGGGTGAACGTTGAGGAGGGGAATGGCTTCAACCAAATCCGAGGCGATTCTTCTCAGGAGTTGGGGGTCGGCAGGTCCGCCCCCTCTCTGTCTTAACTGGAGAGCGTAGCGACCTCTCCAGAAGCTCAGTTGGGCACCACGGTAGAAGTTCTCTACCGGCAACTCAAGGCGCTCCCCGGAAGGATCGGCACGGTTTAGGAGAGAGAAGACACCGAAAGCACCGGACGAATCCAACATCTCATGGACCTGGAGCTCGACAACAGGGGCGCCCTCTGTTGCTGTCTCCCGGAGATGCCAGCTCGAATACGAAAGCAGACCGTATTCCTCGAGAAGTGGGGCCTCCAGGGATCCTATTCGCGCTTGACCCTCGATGAGGATGACTTCTTCCAAGTTGTCGAACCGATAGTGATCCAGGGAAGGGAAGTATTGCTTGATCGTGACGTCGGCCAGCATAGCCTGAGTCAAGAAGAGAAGCAGGACAAGGAAAGCGACACTGGCGAAACAAGCACGGCTTTGATAGTGAGGGAACCTGCCCAGAGCCGGTAGGTTGCAGAATCGGTACCGCGAGACGTCTCCCAAATTCATGTCCAATTGCCGGCACCGATTCTAACATGCCCGGTTCGTGCCTTTCGTGTTTGAGATTCGGGGTTTCGTCGGAACTGTCGCTCCTGGGCGGTCCCGGTTCTTGAGCGAGGGCTAGAAGCCTCGGCTCTGTGCTGCCCGTTCGTTGAGGGGGACTGAGCCCAGGGCTCGGAAGTACTGTTCGATACCCGTATAGAGCGATTCGACGACCTGGTTCCGGCCTTTCTTGCTCTTCAGGAATTTCTCCTCGGAGGGATTACTCAGGAAGCCTACCTCGGTGAGAATGCTCGGCATCTTTGCGCCGATCAGCACGATGAAAGGCGCTGTCTTCACGCCCCGGTTTCGAAATCCGGATCGATGTTTCCGGATGCCGGAAAAGAGGTTCTTCTGGACCACATGGGCCAGATCCTTGGACTCTGCATTGTAGTCTCCCAAGGTAATCTGGTGCAGTAGGTTCTCGAGATCCTGAATGGTTCTTTGAGAGGATGCGTTCTCTCGGCTGGCCACCTCCCTGTCGGACGCGCTGGAAGTAAAGTTCAGAAAAAAAGTCTCCGCTCCCGTGGCCCGGCGTACCCGGCTGGCATTGCCATGGATCGAGATGAAAAGGTCGGCCTTCTGTTGGTTGGCGATGGCAGTTCGGTCCTCCAGAGCCACAAAGCGATCCCGTTCGCGTGTCAAGGTCACCTTGGTCCCGAGGCGCTCTTCAAGCAGGCTTTTCAGGCGCAGGGCCAGGTCAAGAACCAGTACCTTCTCGGTCATCCCTCCGGGACCGATGGTGCCGGTGTCACTTCCGCCATGACCGGGATCGAGCACCACATGACCCACCTTCAATCCCAGGACCCTGGTGAGGCTTCTGTCCCCGTGCAGGTTCGGCGCTGACACCACCGGGGTAGGGGGAGCGGCCGCTTCACTTGGGTTGCTGCTCGGGGGAGGCTTGGTCAAGGGCAGCACGGCATCAGAGATGCCCGGCTCTGGCTGCTGCTGGGAAGCCTGCAACCGGTCGCCACTGATGTCGATTACGATGCGAAAGGGATTGTAGAGAGCGAAGACGAGATGTTCGTGAATGCGATTGAAATCCAACACCACCCGCACCACATCCGGCCGATTCTCCGCCACCCGGATGCGAGTGATGAAGACGTCGTCGATCTTGTAGGTCTTGCCCTTGAGATCGGCCGCCAATTGGGCTCTCTGAAGGTCGAAATAGATACGATCAGGGTTGTTTAGAACGTCCTTTCTGAACTCGGTCTCCCGGTCCAGCTGAATGACCACGCGAGTGTACTCTTGATTGGCACGATAGCGGATTTCAGAAACCTGAGCGATATCCTTAGCGACTTTCTTGGCGACTTCCTTGGGGGTGCTTTTCCGGGGTTTCGGACGGGGCGGAACTTTCAGCAGCCGTACACGTCTCAGGGCAGTCGAACGGTGCTTGGTGGAGGGGTACTCCCGAGCCACGAATTCGTAGTAGTGGATGGCTTTGCTTCGGTAGGCAGTGTTCCCGAAGCGGGTGGCCATCTCGTCGTAGAGTCGGGCAATCGCGTAGAGTGCGTCATCGCAGGCTGAATAGGTGGGATCGTGGTCGATAACGAGCCGATGCAGGAAGATGGCTCGCTGGTATTGGGAACGGGTTCTCTTGGATTCAGCGGTACGAGTGAGGCGTTTGTAGTACTCATCTGCCTTTTCGTAGGCTCGTCGGGCAGCACCCCGATTTCGAGACTCGAGCGGCTGTAGAAATAGAAAAAGACACAGTAATCCTACAGTAGCGATACGTAGGCTAGTAAGCACGTTCACCCTCCTTTGGCCCCGGGGTGTCCGTTCTTCGTATCTTTTCAAAACATTGTATTTATACACGATCGGGCTGTCAAAGTTACGTTCTGGGAGGGTGTTGGTCGTGAGCAGTGAAAAGTGAGCAGTGAGTACTAGGTAGTCTGGCGAGAAGTGGCTGTGACGGAATTGAGTCTGCTCTGAGTTTGAGCTATGTTCAGTAACAAGGTTGCTCAAGATACCGAGTACTGCTGGGAAGTTGCTTCAGCGTTCCCCGGCCGCGAGGAGTTGTCATTATGCGAGCTCTTGTAGTCCTCTGCCTCCTCTCTCCGCTGGCGAGCGGCGTCCAACCCGATTTCGGAGTTTCCCAGAAGGCCCTGCGGTTGCACCGGGACGCAATCATCATAGACACCTATGCGGCGACTCAGTTCTACCGCCGGCCCGATTTCGGGACGGGCACCCCGGGAGGCAAGTACGATCTGCCCAAGGCCCTGCGGGGCGGCGTCACCGGAGCCAACTTCGGCGTTGGCGCCGAAGAGCTTTTCGTCGGGGACCCCCGGCTGGGGCTGGTAGACCCACCTCCTCGAGGGGTGAACGTCATAGACGCTTTCTTCAGGGGACCCGACATTGTCAAGAGAATCCTCTGGGAGCTGGACGCCCTCTACGAGACCGTCCGGCAGCATTCCTCCCAGATGCTGGTTGCCCTGAGCACTGCCGACATCCGCCGGGCCAAGGACGAAGGCAAGTTCGCCGTCATCATCGGGACCAACAGCGGCTGGTTCGACTCGGACCTGGCCGTGTTCAGGTCCTACCACCGCCTGGGACTGCGGGTCCTGGCCCTCTGCCATGGGGACTCGCTGGGCTGGGCCAGCTCGGACCGGGAGTTGCCCGCCGCCGCCGGCCTGACTGATTTTGGCCGCGCCGTCGTGCAGGAGTGCAACCGCCTGGGCGTGATCGTAGATGTCTCCCACGCCTCGCAGGAGACCTTCCGGGATACCCTTGCCGTCAGCCAACAGCCGGTCCTGGCCTCCCACGGTGGCTGCCGAAGCCTCTCGCGGGTCCAGCGCAACCTCACAGATAATCAGCTCCGGTCCCTGGCCCGCAACGGGGGGGTGGTGGGGATCGTTGCCGATCAGGGCATGCTGGACGCGGAGGTTCTGAAAAGCCGCATGGAGGGGGACAGCTTCGACCAGATACTCCAGAGCCACCTGTCCCTTGCCACCGCGTACAAGGACCGTCCCTTCGATTGGGTCCGAGAGGCGCGGCAGAGAGCCCTGGAGAGGAGCCGGCCAGCGCAGGAGACTCCGGCCCCGGCTCTGCCGGTGGCGCTTGAGCGGATGCTCGAGCATCTGGACCACGCGGTAAAGGTGGCGGGTATCGATCACGTGGCGATCGGTACCGATTTCGATGGCGGAGGAGAGTTACAGGGCTTCGAAGACGCCTCTCGGTTCCCCCAGGTGACCGAAGCCCTCCTCCGTCGGGGCTACGGTGAAGAGGAGATCCGAAAGCTGCTGGGCAAGAACTTCCTCCGCGTCTTTCGCCAGGTAGCCCAGTGAGGCCTCATCCACAGTGCCCCTGTCCGATTTGGGTGAAAGCGGCCGATCAGGTGGGATCTACTCTGACACTGTTTGTACGATCGGATCTGGGCCACTACAGTCGAGAGTGAGCAGCTAGCTGGATGGCAGCCGGGCAGACTGCCGGCTCATCACCGAGACTGCTCACTAACTCACTGCTCCGCAAGCGGCGTATTCGTCAGGAGCACTCGGCCATTCGATTGGACGACGCGCTGGATTCGGAAGGAGGGTTGGACGATCTTGGCTGCCCATTGGCGATAGGAAGAGTAGAGCGCTTGGACCTTGCGCACATATCCCTTGGTCTCAGAATAGGGCGGGATTCCTCCATGACGTTTGACGGCATTCTCTCCGGCGTTGTAGCTGGCTAGTACCAGGTCTAGTTTCCGATCGAAAAAGCCCATCAGGAACTTCAAATAGCGGATGCCGCCCTCGATGTTCTGGGCTGGATCGAAACTGTTTTTGACACCGAAGCGGCGAGCGGTATCTGGGTGTAGCTGCATCAGTCCCTTGCAGTTCTTGGAGGACACTGCCAACGGTTGAAAGTCGCTCTCGACCTTGATGATCGCTCTGACCAAATCGGGATCAATGTCGTAGCGACCCGCGGCGTTTTGGATCAGTGGGAGAAAGTCGGCTTGACCACTTCCATTTTCCGGCTCCTTGAAAATGGTTTTGGTTGGGGCGAGAACGGACAGATTTGTTAAAATCTTGACCCCGTCCTCATTCAAGTAGGAGTGGATTGGGCTCCCTGCCAGGGAGGAGACCCAGAAAAAGGCAAGCAATGGTAAGATTCTCCCGCTCAGACCTCGTCTTGTCAGCACCACTTGAATCGCCTTTATGGTCCGGATGCGTTGATCTCCAAAGCAGCTAGTACGCTGTAACACAGATTATGACGGGTTTGACGATGGGGGTTGTGGACGATCTCTGCGTTGGTCGTCGTCAAAGATGGCCAAGCATCGCCTTTCTCCTCCTGCCTTAATCTCGCCTCACAAGCCCCACCGGAAAACCCGTCATAATCTGTGTTACAACGTACTAGGATGTCACTTCGACTGAAAAGAACGAAGGTGAATGAACATTCTATCCTAAAATCTTGACTCTTGACTCTTGACTCTCGACTGCTCACTGCTCACTGCTCACTACTCCAAGTATCTCTTCGACAAAGCGATAGGTTTCCTTGAGGGCCTCGTCTAGACGTGATGGATCTTTGCCCCCTGCCTCAGCCAGGTCGGGCTTGCCTCCGCCTCCGCCGTTGACCAGAGGAGCCAGTCTGCGGATCAGATCGTCTGCCCGGATCCTTTCCGTCAAGTCGCTACTGACCATAGCAATCAGGCTCACTTTTCCGTTGGATGGCATCCCCAGAACCACGACTCCCGACTTCAACTTGTTCTTCAGTTGGTCGGCCAGCTGCCTGAGGGCGGTTCTGTCCAGGTTCTGGACTTTCTGTGAAAGCACTCGAATACCCTGGATCTCTCGCGAGCCTTCGAGGGCTTCCATGCTTTCCTGTTGCGCCACTTTCAGCCGGAGGGCTTCGGTTTGCTTCTGGGCTTCCCGCAGTTCTCGAATCGTCCTGTCGACGGCTTCCGGGAGGTCCGCCGGTGCGACCCGGAGGCGATCGGATAGCTCCCCCAACAGGCGTTCTTCTTCGGAGAATCTCTCCATCGCCAGTTCTCCGGTGATGGCCTCTATGCGGCGCACTCCCGCCGCGGTGCTGCCTTCTGAGACCACCTTGAACAGGGCGATGTTTCCAGTTCTGCTCACATGAGTGCCGCCACACAGCTCCTCGCTCAAGCCGGGAACCGTGACGACGCGAACGCGGGGAGAGTATTTTTCCCCAAAAAGAGCCATGGCGCCCCGCTTGATAGCCTCCTCCAAGTCTAGGGTCTCGGTTTGAACCTCGATGTTTTCTCGGATCTTTGAGTTGACCTGCCTCTCAATCCGGTCAATCTCGCCCGGGCTGAGCTGTCGATAGTGGGTGAAGTCAAAGCGAAGACGGTCAGGAGCCACTAGCGAGCCCGCCTGTTTCACATGCTCTCCCAGAACCTGCCGCAGGGAGGCGTGCATCAGATGTGTCGCCGTATGGTTGCGGGCGGTGCTCAGACGCCCTTCTGTCAACACCGAGGAATGCACCGAATCTCCCTTTTGCAAG
>Ga0310345_10000623_pt1 | contig 48304 bp, 33 predicted proteins | sample HC15DNA20500_MG_FD_204667 | JGI IMG/M metagenome (GOLD analysis project Ga0310345, IMG submission 204667) | Marine microbial communities from station ALOHA, North Pacific Subtropical Gyre - HC15-DNA-20-500_MG | ecosystem: Environmental > Aquatic > Marine > Oceanic | place: Pacific Ocean: North...
ACCGAGCATTACGACGGCTACGCCGCCTCGCTGACCAACTTCCGCATGATCGCCTCCGACGTGGAGGCGACCGCCGCCGTGACCGCCGCCATCCGCGCGGCCCACGGCCTCTGACCCCCGACCCCCGGCCTCCGATCTCCCGGCCCGGGTCCGAGGTCTCGGGCCCGGCGCCCCTTCGTGAAAGGACTGCAACCATGATCCTGCGCATCGCCGCCCTCGCCGCCGTCGCCTTCGCCGCCGGCAACTGGGCCGCCCCCGTGCTCGCCGCCGACGAGGTCAACGTGGGCCCCGGCCTGACCCTCGCCGGAGCGCCGCTGGCGATCCGGGGCGTCGACCCGGTGGCGCTGGCCACCCTGAACGCCGTCGCCCCCGGCGAGGCCGTCCGCACCGTGTTGCATGCGGGCGTCGCCTACTACTTCGCCTCCGCCCTCACCGCCGAGGCCTTCGAGGCGGCGCCGGAGCGATACCTCCCCCGGTACGGCGGCTTCTGCGCCTTCGCCGTCGCGCTCGGCAAGAAGCTCGACGGGGACCCGCGCTATGCGGACATCGTCGACGGCAGGCTCTACCTCTTCGTCGACGCCGGGATCTTTTCCAGGTACCTGGAGAACCCCAGGGAGATCCTGGCGAAGGCCGAGGCCGCCTGGCCCTCGATCGAGCACGAAGCCGCGGACTCCCTCTGAGCCCTCCCGGCCGGGCCCGGCCTGCGCCGGACCCGCCGGCCCCAGGAGCGCCCGCGCCCTCCGCCGGCAGGCGGGGCGCCTTCCGCCCGCGACGGGCGCGCCCCGGGCCTGACCCGGGGCCCCCCGCCCTCCGCCTGCGCGCGGCGGGGGGCGGTCTGCCCCGCCCGCCCCCTCAAGGGAGATCGTTGTAGCGGTAGGGCACGGGATCGTCGGCGAAGCCGCGGGCGCGGTGCTCGGCCTCCAGGTGGGCGACCAGGCGCTCGGCCATCTCCCAGGTGCGGGCCTCGGCCTCGGTCTCGGGGCGGGCGAGGATCGCGTCGATCTCCGCCATCACCGCCTCGCGGTCGATGCCGGTCACGCGGCCGCCCTCGACCACCACCCGGCCGCCGACCAGCACCGTCTCGACCGCTGCGCGGGAGCCGCGGTGCAGCACCGCCTCGGCGATGTGCGTGCGGGGGCTGATCCGCGGGCGGCCGATGCGCGCGAGGTCCATCAGCACCACGTCCGCCGCGAACCCCGGCTCCAGCCGCCCCGCGAGCCCCCCGAACCCCGCCGAGGCCGCCCCGTGCTCGGAGGCCATCTGCAGCACCGCCGCGGCGTCCGGGCGGTCCGAGAACATCCCCGTCCCCCGGTGCAGGGCCCACACCAGCTTCATCTCCACCGTCATGTCGCGGTCGTCGATCAGGTTCGACTGGTCGATCCCCAGCGCCACGCGCGCCCCCCGCGCCCTGAGCGCGTTGACCGGCGCGATCCCCGAGGCGAGCCGCAGCCCAGACGAGGCGTTGTGGCAGATCGTGCACCCGCAGCCCGCGACGATGTCGAGCTCCGCCTCGCTCATCCAGTTGCCGTGGCCCAGCGTCACGTTCGGCCCCAGCAGGCCCAGCGCATGCAGGTGCTCGACCGCGCCGCGCCCCAGCCGCTCGCGCGCGAAGTCGCGCTGGCGGCGGGTCTCCAGCAGGTGCATGTGCACCGGCGCGCCGAGGTCGGAGGCGGTCCCGAAGATCGCCTCCAGCGCCCCGTCGGTCAGCCAGTGCAGGTTTGCCGGCGCCAGCGCCGCGCGCACGTGATCGGGCCGCGCCCCCTCCCGCCGCGCCTTCAGGCGGCGGAAGAAGTCCATCTGCTCGGCCACCGGGACCTTCGAGGCGGCGAGGCCCGCGCCCGCCCATTCGGCGAGATCCGCGGGCGCCCGCCCCAGCACCTCCGCGTCCAGCTCGTAGGCCAGCACGTTGCGGTCGCGGATCATCCAGGAGAAGGCCGCCCGCATCCCGATCTCGTCATAGGCGTCGAGCACGGCGTCGGCGGTCTCGTCCCAGATCTCCCGATCCGGGGGGAGGTTGGAGAAGATGTGGTGGACGCAGGTGGTCCCGCTCTCCAGCATCTCGATGGCCGAGAACAGGGTGTCGAGGCGCAGCGGCAGCTGGCGCATGGCGCGGAAGCGGGGCAGCCACAGCTCCAGCGGCGCGAAGGGCACGCCCGCCATCAGCGGCGTCAGGCCGAAATGGTGGTGGCCGTTGGCGAAGCCGGGCATGGCGACCAGGCTGGGACCGCCGAGGCGCGGCAGCCCCTCGCGCCCCTTCGCGACCTCGGCCGCGGGCCCGATCTCGGCGATCCTGCCGGCCTCGATGCGGATCGCGGCGCCCTCGTCGACGATCATCGCGCCGGAGGGGTCGACGCCGCGCAGGACGTGGCCGGCCTCGACGATCAGGTCGGGGGCGTGGGGATCGGGCATCGCAGGCTCTCCTTGCAGACGGACGCGCCCGGGCGGGCCGGGCGCGGGAGGGGCGGCGGAGGCCCCGGGGCGGGCCCGGGGCGCCCTGGGGGCGGGCGAGGCGCCGGAGGGTCGTGCGCGGGACCGGCGCCGCGCGGAGGGCCGGAGGCCTCGGGTCAGGCCCCGGGCCGTTGCGGACGGGCGAGGCGCGGCGGCGCGCTCCGGCGCGCGGGCGCCCCGCGCCGGCTCAGATGGTCGAACCTTCCACGCCCTCGACCAGGTAGTCCATGGCCCAGAGCTTCGGGTCGTAGAGCTCCATCGTCGTCTCCGAGATCACCTTGCCGTCGTTGGACTTCAGCGGCCCGACGAAGATCGGCGCGCCGGCGCGGATCCGCTCCTGCGCCTCCATCGCCGCCTTGCGCGCGGCTTCCGAGGCGCCGGCGCCGAAGGGCGAGTTCTGCACCATGTCCTTGTCGAAGCCGCCCTCGTTGACGTTGGGCAGCGGCTCGCCCTTCGCGATCAGCTCGGCGTACTGGCGGTAGACCGTGCCCCATTTCAGCTCGGCCCCGGTGATGAAGCCCCTGGGCGCCAGCGGCGACTGGTCGGCGTTGTGGCCCAGGCTCTTGACGCCGCGGGCCTCGGCGGTCTCGACCACCACCTTGGGGCTGTCCACATGGCAGGCGATCACGTCGCAGCCGGCGTCGACGAGCGCGTTGACCGACTCCGCCTCGCGCACCGGCAGCGACCACTCCCCGGTCATGATCAGCTGCACCCTGGCCTCGGGGTTCACCGAGCGGACGCCCATGGTGAAGGCGTTGATGTTGCGCAGCACCACCGAGATCGGCTTCGCGCCCACGAAGCCGATGCGGTTCGCGGTCGTGGACAGCCCCGCGGCCACGCCGTTCACGTAATGCGCCTGCTCGATGTAGCAGAAATAGCCGCCCAGGTTCATCGGGTGTTTGTCGGCCGACCACAGCGAGGTCGGGTGGCGGAACTGCACCTCGGGGTATTTCTTCGCCAGGTCCACCATGAACGGGTCGAAATAACCGAAGGAGGTGGCGAAGATCAGCGAGGCGCCGTCGAGCTCGATCATCGACTGCATGGTCTTCGAGACGGCGACCGACTCGGGCACGTTCTCCTCCTCCACCACGGTCACGCCGGGCAGCTCGCGCACCGCCTGGGCGCCGACCGCATGGGCCTGGTTCCAGCCGAAGTCGTCGCGGGGGCCGACGTAGATCATGCCGACCACGGTGTCGGCGGCCCGCGCCGCGCGGCCCCCCGCGGCGAGGGCGGCGAGGGAGGCGGCGCCGGCGAGCACGCCGCGGCGGGTGGGGGAGAGGGCTCGGGTCATCGGAGGATCCTGCTGGTGGGCTGCGAGAGCGGCCGTTCGGCCTGGTCGTGCGCCCCATGTGATGCGGCGGCGTCCCGGGGCGGGGGACGCCGCGGTCCGGCTCAGCGGCGGCTGAAGGGCGGGGCCGGGGGGCGCGGCAGCGCCTCGGCGTAGCGGGAGAGGACGGCGCCGAGGTCCGGCGCGGCCGCCTCGGGCGCCAGCGCCCGCCCCTCGACCAGGTGCAGGTGGTGGTCCATCAGGCGCGCGGCCGCCTCGGCCTCGCCCCGGCGCAGGGCCTCGAGCACCGCGCCATGTTCGGCGACCGAGCAGTCGGCGGCATGCGGGCGGCCATGCACCGCGAGGATCAGCGAGCAGCGCACCACCAGCTGGTCGATCCAGCTCTCCAGCAGCCGGTTGCCGGTCAGCTCGGCGATCAGGGTGTGGAACTCCCAGGCGAGGCGGACCGAAGCGCGGTCGTCGCGGGCCTCGAGCGCCTGGCGCTCGGCGCGCAGGTGGCCCTCGAGGGCGGCGCCGGTGGCGGGGCGCCAGTCCTCGGCGAGGATGCGCAGCGCCTCGCGCTCCAGCGCCCGGCGGACGCGGAAGACGTCGCGCGCCTCCTCGACGGTGGGGCGGGCGACGACGGCGGTGCGCTTGCCGCCCAGCTCCACCAGCCCGTCGGCCTGCAGGCGCTGCAGGGCCTGGCGCACGAGGGTGCGGGAGATGCCGAAGGGCGCGCCGATCTCGTCCTCCGGCAGGCGGGCGCCGGGCTTGAGCTCCTGCTCCAGGATGGCCTGGCGCAGGGCGCGGTAGGCGGTCTCGGAGCGGGAGGCGAGGGGCGGCATGGCGAATCCGGTTAATCGAGGTTTTTGTATACTTGATGCGGGCGCGAAGGAACGCAAGCGGGAAGCGCGGGGCGGGCAAAGCCCGCGCTCCTCGCCCAATTCGAAGGCGGAGCGCTGGCGCACGCCCGACGACTGACCTCTCAAGATGCATTCCTTCTAATGACACCCGTCTCGCAGGCAAAAAATGGCGGCGAAACCCGCGCCCGCTTTCCGGCCACCTGTCGAACCGGCTTCCCGGCCGACGCAATCACGTATACAAGATCGCCACCGAATCCCGCACCGGATGCCGCCCATGACCGAGACCGCCCCGCGCACCGTCACCCTGCGCCTGAACCAGCAGCAGCTGGAGCTGATCGACCGCACCCTGCCCCGCGTGGGGCTGAGCGATCGCGCGGACCTGGTCCGCCTGGCCCTGCGCGAGGCCGCAGCCCAGGAGGCCGCGCGATGAGCCGCGCCGTGATCCGGGAGGAGATCCTCGCCCCCGGCACGGGCAGGGCGATCGAGCTCATGAAGGGCCAGGTCCTGCGCATCGAGCAGGTCGAGGGCGGCCAGTGCGTCGACTTCAACGCCTTCAACCTGCACGACTACAAGGAGTTCATGCACTGCGGCCGCACCCGCACCGTGCACGGCTTCAACCCCTCGGCCGGGACCTTCCTGTGGTCGGCGCCGCCCCGCGAGAACGCGATGCTGTATTTCCTCGCCGACACGGTGGGGCGCAACGACGTGCTGTTCCCGCGCTGCTCGGCGTTCCTCTACGAGAGCGCCTACGGCTTCCACGACCACACCAACTGCCACGACATCCAGGCCGAGGCGCAGCGCGAATACGGCCTGACGCCCGACGACGTGCACGACAGCTTCAACTTCTTCATGTTCACCGAGGTCGAGGTCGGCGGCACGGTGAAGATCGACCGCCAGAGCTCGAAGCCCGGCGACCATGTCGAGCTGCTGGCGCTGATGGACGTGCTGGCGGTGCCCAACGTCTGCGGGGCGGACGTGATGCGGACCTCGAACTTCTCGCTGAAGCCGATCCGGGTCTGCGTGTTCGAGGCCTCGCAGGCCGACCTCGCCCAGGTCCCCGCCCTGCCCCGCCTCGCCTCCCAGCGGACGCCGGCGCAGTTCCGCAACCCGACCATCAAGGCCACCCGGGAGCTGACCCGCGACCCCGCCTACCGGCCCGAATTCGTCAACACGCCGATCCGCGAGGAGACCCTCGAGGTCGCGCTGAGCGGGGAGGAGGCGGCCCTGCTCGACCGCCTGGCGCGGCGCGACCTCTACGGCGCCGACGACGGCGCGGCGCTGCGCGACGTGCTGTTCTCCTGGTGGGAGACGCGCTTCCTGACCGCCGCCAACGGCGCGCCGTCGATGGAGACCGACGCCCCCGAATGACGCTGCGTCATGAACCGGATGCGGGCGGAAACGAGTTCACATTCATGAAAAGCGTCCCTTATTGAGACGCCATCCCACTGCACGAGCTTGCAGAATCGAATGATGATGGTGAACAAGAGCTGGCTGACGCTACGCAGGGTCCGGGGGGACTGAAGCGTCGGGCGTCGGGCGAACGGTCGTCCGATGGTCTGTTCCTTGGGGGAAACGACGTGTCCACCATCCTGTTCGACTCCCGCGCCCCCGGCGCGCGGATGCGGCTGCGCGCCGCTCTGCTCGGATCCTGCTGCATCACCGCCCTGGGCCTTTCCGGCGCCGCCTCGGCCCAGGTCCTGGCCGACTGCCCGCCCGGGCCGATGACCGACACGCCCACCTGCGTCATCGACGGCGACGGCTCCGTCGCCGGCGCCCAGATCCTCTACGACGCGCCGAACGCGGGCAGCGACGAGGGCCCGGGCGTGTCGGCCGGCACGTATCAGCTGATCAACAACGCCACGAACACCTGGCTCTCCACGCCCGACCAGTTCGCGGGCCTCGCGGTGCGCCTGCGCGGAGGCATGGGCTCGCAGACCCGGGGCGACGCGGGCGCGGGTGGCGCGGGCGGCGTCGTCGACATCCAGAACAACGCCAAGCTGAGCCTGACCGAGCTGGTGTTCGCGGCCCATACCGGCGACGATTCCGCCGTCGGCCTGTGGGACCGCGCGAACATCGTCTACGGCATCTACGCCGCCACCGTCGGCGCCGAGGGCCAGGACGCCAAGTCCGACGACGTCGGCGGCGGCGACGGCGGCCATGGCGGCGCCGGGGGCGAGACCTCGGTGACCAACAAGGGCGAGATCCTGCTCGCCGCCCCGCGCGCCGACGGCGAGCGGGCGGGCGTCGTCGCCATCCTCGCCTCCTCCACCGCCGGCACGGGGGGCGAGCGCGACACCACCGACGGCGAGCCGCGGGGCGGCTCGGGCGGCGACGCCAAGGCGGTCTCGGTCGACAACCAGCGGACCCTCACCGTCTGCGGCCTCTACGTCGAGGGCTGCCAGACGGGGGGCGAGGCGCTGAGCGTCATCGCCGCTGGCATCTTCGCGCAGAGCGCGGGGGGCCTGGGGACCGAGCCGACGGCCTCGGGCGGCAACGGGGGCACGGTCTCGGTCACCAACACCGGCGACATCTCGGTGGTGGCGCCGGTCTCGCGCTCCGGCAACGCCTGGGGCATCTTCGCCGCCTCCGAGTCGGGCTATGCGGCGAAGAACTCGCTGTCCAACGACGCCGGCGGCGGCCATGGCGGCGACGGCAAGTTCATCATCCTCGAACATACCGGCCTGATCCACCTGCGCGCGGGCGACTTCGACGAGGCCGAGGCGGTGAGCGTCGACCGCGCCTGCCTGAAGGACGAGGACCCCGCCTGCACCACCGACGCGGTTCCCGCCTTCGTCGACCAGTCGGCCGGCATCCTGATGGCCACCTACGGCTCGGCCGCGGGCGCCTCGAAGGACGGGGTCTCGAACGACAACGGCGGCAAGGGCGGCGACGCCAGCGCCAACGCCACCAGCGACGGGCTCGAGGTCTCCCGCCTCACGATCCACGACGACTCGACCGTCGACGTGGCGGGCGACAACGTGATCGGCGTGGGCCTCTACGCCCAGGGCGGCGCGGGGGGGCTGGGCAACTCCACCGACGCGAACGGCGGCGACGGCGGCTCGGTCGGGCTGCTGACCGGCACGCTGGGGGCGGGCTCGCAGATCCTGACCTCGGGCGAGAACGCGGTCGGCCTGATCCTGCACGCCAAGGGCGGCGACGGGGGCGGCGTGCGCTCCCCCGGGGGGCTCGCGGACTTCAACCACCAGAACGCGGGCGAGGGCGGAAACGTCGCCGGCGCCACCCTGCAGGGGCCCGGCGCGGGCGAGCGGGCGGCGGTCATCTCCACCCAGGGCGAGCGCGCCGTGGGCGTGGCGCTGCAGTCGCTCGCCGGCGGCGGCGGCCCGGGTCTTTCGGAATACACCTTCATCGACGACGGCGCGACCAAGGGCGGCAAGGGCGGCACCTCGGGCGAGATCATCGTCAACGCCAACCTCGACATCACCACCGACGGGCGCGGCGCGCACGGGCTGGTGATGCAGACGATTTCGGGGGGCGGCGGCGCGCTGACCTCGGACGGGCAGTTCATCGCGGTGGCCGGCGGCGGCGGCGGCGACGGCACCGTCGGCGGCCATGTGGTGCACTACAACCAGGGCTCGCATATCGAGACGCGGGGCGCCGTCTCGGCCGGCATCGTGGCGCAGTCCATCGGCGGCGGCGGCGGCGACGTGATGGGCAACGGCGGCGCGCTGAGCGTGATCACCGTCGGCGGCCAGGGCGGCCCGGGCGGCGAAGGCGGCCCGGTCGAGCTCTACGCCCTGAACGGCAGCCAGACGCGGACCCACGGCTCCTTCTCCTACGGCGTGCTGGCGCAGAGCATCGGCGGCGGCGGCGGCAACGGCGGCGACGTCTTCGGCATCGACGCGCGCCTGCCCACGGTCGCGGTCGGCGGCGCCGGCGCCAGCGGCGGCAAGGGCGGGACGGTCACGTATGAGGCCTACGGGACTGGCGCCGGCCCGCGGCACCTGATCTCCACCGGCGGCTCCAACTCCCACGGGCTGCTGCTGCAGTCGGTGGGCGGCGGCGGCGGCGCGGGGGGCGACGCGCAGTCGCTCAGCCTCGGGCTGGGCGGGTTCGAGTCGGTCGCCATCGCCGGCGGCGCCGGGGGCGGCGGCGCGGGGGACGAGGTCTCGGCGATCCTCGCCGACACCGACATCCGCACCGAGGGCAGCCACGCGCGCGGCATCGTCGCCCATTCCGTCGGCGGCGGCGGCGGCGCGGGCGGCGCCGCGATCAGCCGCGACGTCAGCTTCGGCGTGGCCACCTCGATCGCCCTGGGCGGCGTCGGCGGCGACGGCGGCGACGGCGGGCGGGTCTCCGTCGACCTCACCCGGGTCACCGTCGCGACCGGGGGCGACACCCTCCAGGACCTGGAGGAGGGCGAGGGCTTCGTGGCCAACAACCACGGCGTCGTCGTCCAGTCCATCGGGCGCGGGGGCGGCCTCGGCGGCTCGGGCGACGCGCTCGCCTACGCCATGGACCTGCCGATCGAGGACCTGGCCCAGATCGCCATCGCCGGTTCGCTCGCGCTGGGCGGCGAGGGCGGCCAGGGCGGCGACGGCGGCGAGGTCTCGGTCTCGCTCACCGACAGCACGGTCACCACGCGCGGCGACGGCGGCCACGGCATCCTGATGCATTCGGTCGGCGGCTCGGGCGGGGACGGCGGCGACGGCACCTCGCGCGCCGCCTCGGCGCTGCTGCTCGACAAGGCCAAGTCGCTCTTCGAGGAGGAAGAGGAGAAGGAACCCGGCGGCGGCAAAGACCCCGATCCCGGCGAGGACGACGGGGAGCCGATGATCAGCTCCTCCGTCGCCGTGGCGCTCGGCGGCGACGGCGGCGGCAGCGGCGTCGGCGGCCAGGTCAGCCTCGTCCTCGACGGCGCCAGCCTGGTCGAGACCTTCGGCCCCCATTCCAACGCGATCCTGGCGCAGAGCATCGGCAACGGCGGCGGCAACGCCGGCATCGCCTCGGCCGGCGTGCGCCAGTTCGGCGAGGGCGACGGGGTGTTCACCAACATCGCCATCGGCGCCTCGGGCGCGGACGCCGCCAAGCAGGGCGGCGACATGGAGATCTCGCTGGGCGCGCAGACGGTGCTGCGCACCCATGCCCGCGTCTCCCGCGGGCTGGTGATGCACAGCGTCGGCGGCGGCGGCGGCGCCTCCCAGTCGACCTTCGTGGGCATGCCCGGCACCCTCGCCGACGAGGCCGGCGACCTGCTCGCCGGCATCCAGGCGCCCTGGATCAACCTCGGCATGGGCATGACCGGCGGGGCCGGCGGCAAGGGCGGGAACGTCGGCCATCTCGACCTCTCGGGCGGGATCGAGACCTTCGGCGCCGATTCCGACGGCGTGCTCGCCCAGACCATCGGCGGCGGCGGCGGCGCGGGGGGCGGCTTCGGCGGCGGCGACGGCGACGACGACACCGGCGGCCCGCTGATCAACCTCGGCCTGACCCTCAACGAGCTGAAGGAGCAGATCGAGCGGCCGTGGTCGGCGACGATCATCGTCGGCGGCACGGGCGGCAAGGGCGGCGAGGGCGGCGACTACGCCACCTCCCTGACCGAGACCAGCTCGTTCCGCATCCCCACCCTCGACGGCACGGTGATCACTCATGGCGACTACGCCGACGGCGTGGTGCTGCAGTCGATCGGCGGCGGCGGGGGCGCGGGCGGCGCCGCGGTGCCCGAGGATTCCATCGGCCTGCTCGACTTCTCCCTGCGTCTCGGGGGCACGGGCGGCGACGGCGGCGCGGGCGGCGCGGTCGGCTTCCGGCTCGCCGAGGACGGCCAGCTCTCCACCTCCGGCTTCGGCTCGCACGGGGTTCTGCTGCAGTCGATCGGGGGCGGCGGCGGCCAGGGCGGCTCGGCCTCGCGGCTGATCGCCAAGCTCGACCTCGACGACGGGTCGGAGACGGGCGAGACCCCGGGCTTCGTCAAGCAGGACCTCGACAAGGTCCTCGGCGACGGCGAGGACCCGCTGGCCCCGGCGCTGGTCCGGCTGGGCGTCGGCGCCAGCGGCCCCGGCGGCACGGGCGGGACCGGCGGGCGGGCCGAGGCGAACGGCGAGGGCGGCCTGATCCGCACCTCCGGCACGGCGGCGTTCGGGCTGACGGTGCAGTCGGTGGGCGGCGGCGGCGGCATGGGCGGGATCGGCAACGCGCCCCTGACCGCGGCCGAGCTCGAGCTGCAGGCGATCGACCCCGACGACCGGCAGGTCTTCGTCGACACGTTCAACGCCCTCTTCAGGGGCGCCCATCTCGACTTCATCGCCGGCGGCGACGGGGGCCGGGGCGGCGACGGCGGCGACGCGGCCGCGCTCGGCGACTTCCGCATCGTGACCGAGGGCGACCGCGCCCCTGCCCTGCTGGTGCAGTCGGTCGGCGGCGGCGGCGGGGCCGCGGGCCTCGAAGGCGCGCGCCTCCTGCGCAGCGGCGCCGAGGGCGCCATCGGCGACAGCCTCTACGCCACCGCGCGGCTGGGCGAGGGCACGGCCATCGACACCTCCGGCCTCTCCTCCCACGGGGTGGTGGTGCAGTCGGTGGCCGGCGGCGGCGGCACCACGATGTCGACGCTCGCCTACGGCACCGCCCTGCGCCGCTACGACGTCGACGCGCCGCCCTCGAAGCTGCTCGACCTGATGTTCGAGCTGCAGCTGGGCGCCCAGAACAAGACCTCCGCCAAGGCCAGCTCCGGCGTCGCGACCCTCGAGCTCGAGGGAACCATCGCCACCCATGGCGACGGCGCCTACGGGGCCATCGTGCAGTCGGTGGCCGGCGGCGGCGGCGTGGTCGGCCTGACCCCGGCCGAGATCGACCGGCGGACCACCACGACGGTCTCCTCGGGCGAGGTGGTGATGGGCGCCACCGCGGACTGCGGGACCGGCGACACCTGCGCGGGGTCCGACAACGTCTCCGTCGACATCGCCAAGGACGCGGTCATCACCACCGACGGCGTCGGCGCCCGCGGCCTGGTCGCGCAGAGCATCCAGTCCGGCGGCGGCGTCGCCAGCGGCTTCGAGGAGCTGCAGCGCGCCAGCGCGGGCGAAACCAAGGACGTGACGCGCTCGATCTCGGTGATCGGCTCCCACGTCTTCCGCAGGCCGGGTCCCCAGGCCTCCGAGCTGAGCTTCGCCGGCGCCATCCAGACGCTGGGCGCCGACTCCGACGGGCTGGTCTTCCAGCACATCGGCGGCGGCGGCGGCGTGATGGGCTCGGCCGGCGGCCAGTCCTATGTGCGCGACGACACCGGCCGGATCGTCGAGCAGGCCCCCCTCAAGCTGGTCGCGGACGACACGCGCTACCGCATGGACATCTCGCTGGGCCAGACCAACGCCGCGGGCGGGCCGCAGAACGCCCCGATGTCCGCCGATCTGGGCGGCACGATCCTGACCTACGGCGACCACGCCGAGGCGGCGATCGTGCAGTCGATCAGCTCGGGCGGCGGCATCGCCGGGCTCTACCAGGACCCGACGTCGACCTCGCAGGCGCTCGGCTCGATCCGCGTCGGCGCCGACGGAGTGACCCAGAGCGGCCCCTACGTCGACCAGGGCGCCACCGGCCGGCTGACCGCGACGCTGAGCCAGGCGAGCTACGGCACCTACGGCTACGCCGCCGCGGGCGTCGTGCTCCAGCAGATCCAGGGCGGCGGCGGCATCGCGGCCAGCGGCTCGAACGCCTTCGATCTGCGGGCCGGCGAGACCGACGACGGCTGGGAGCGGGTCGGCCTGACGGTCGGCGGGAACTACGGCGGGGCCAACGGCAGCGGCCCGATGACCGTCACGCTGACGGACGACGTCAGGATCTTCACCGGGGGCGAGGCCGCCTCGGCGCTGGTGGTGCAGAACATCGTCGGCGGCGGCGGGATCGGCGCGGTCGGCGCCCAGACCGTCTTCAACGGCTCCGCCCCCCCCGCCAGCACGGTCGACGTGCGCGTCGGCGGCGGCAACGACACCGGCGTCGACAACTCCATCGACTATTTCGAGGAGATCTATCACGCCGAGGTCGGCGCCCTCGACATGACCATCGAGGACGCCTGGATCTCCACCGTCAGCGACGGGGCGCACGCGGCGCTGGTGCAGTCCGTGGGCGGGGGCGGCGGGCTTGCCGTGGCGCCCGCAGGCGCGCTGACCGACGTGGCGCTCGGGTCCTCGGGCGGCGGCTCCTCCTGGGGCGGGCGGATCACGCTGGACGTGGGGCTCGACCCCGCCCAGACCACGCTGCTGCAGACCCTCAACATGGGCGCGCGCGCGCTCGCGGTGCAGTCGATCACCGGGGGCGGGGGGGCGCTGGCGGCGCACTCCACGGAGCTGCCCTGGCAGACCGGGGCGCTCGACGTCCAGCTCGGCGCGACGGGCGAGACCTATGGGCAGGGCGCGCCGGTGAAGGTGCGCTTCGGCGGCCAGGCGGTGACGCTCGGCGCCTATTCCGACGCGCTGCTGGTGCAGTCGATCGGCGGCGGCGGCGGCATGGCCGACATCGACGGGGCCCAGGGGGGCCGGGTCCCCGACTTCCACGTCGCCCTCGGCCAGAGCGCCGGCAGCGGCGTCCCGGCGGAGGCGACCCTGCGCCTCTCCGGCGCCGGCGAGAACCGCGGCTACATCGAGACCGCGGGCGAGGGCGCCTATGGCGTGCTCGCCCAGGTGATCGGCGGGGGCGGCGGGGTCGTCTCCATCGACGCCCGCTCGGACTACGCGGAACTGGCGCTGGGCTCGGCCTCCTCGGAGGGGTCGCGCTCGGCCGCGGACCTCACCCTGCGCATGGACACGCGCAGCCTGAAGCCCTTCGAGGGGACCGCCATCGGCTACGTGAAGACCGAGGGCCACAACGCCCACGCCATCGTGGGGCAGTCGATCGGCGGCGGCGGCGGCGTGGCCCGCGCGGCGGCGCCCGCCGACGGCGGCGGCTCGCACCTGATCCTCGGCGGCAAGGGCGGGGAGGCGGACGGCGGCTACGTCGACGTCGTCTACGCCTCGCGCTTCGTCACCGAGGGGCGCCGCTCGATCGGCATCGTCGCCCAGTCGATCGGCGGCGGCGGGGGCATCGCGCTCGCGGGCGAGGGCTCGGACGTCGCCTCGATGCGGCTGGGCGGCGCCACCAACTTCGTGGGCCAATCCAGAAGCAGGGAAGCGTCGGTCTACCTCTACCCCAACCCGCAGCATCCCTGCGGCGACACCCCCTGCGGGCTGACCGTGGGCGAGGGCGCGCACGCGATCGTCGTCCAGTCCATCGGCGGCGGCGGCGGCATCCTGGGCGACGTCTCGCTCGCCGACGGGATCCGGCTGATCGACTACGACCCCAACGACGCCGGCGAGTTCGAGCGCGCCTACGGCGGCTTCCAGGGCGCGGGCGCCGCGGACGGCGCGGACGTTTTCGTGGGCTTCGACGTGGCGACGCTCGGCGCGGGCGCCTACGGGGTCATCGCCCAGTCCATCGCCGGCGGCGGCGGGCTCGCCGGCGGCCCGGACGGCGCCTTCGCCGGCAAGACCGGGACCGAGAACGCGGTCAACAAGGCCCGCGGGGCCGAGGTCGCCGTCGCCAAGGGCGTCTCGCTCCAGGCGGTCGGCGAGAACAGCGCCGCGATCTTCGCCCAGTCGCTGGGCGACGACATCTCGACCCAGTCCATCTACGTCGGCATCCGCGGCGACGTGCTCGGCGGCACGGGGGAGTTCGGCCTCGGCCTGCTCGCCCATGGCGGCGGGGCGGAGAACGAGCTGAAGATCACCTCCACCGGCTCCCTCGCCTCGCTCGAGGGGCAGGCGGTGCGCTATGTGGGGGCGACCAACGATCAGAACTCGATCCTGAAGATCTCCAACCGCGGCGCGCTGCTGGGCTCGGTCGAGGCGATGTATCGCGACGGCGAGGTCTATCTGAACCAGGGCGCCGCCTCCGAGATCTCGGCGGCGGCGGCGGAGGCGACCGGGCGGCTCAGCCGGCCGGCGGCGCGGCTGGTCAACGAGGCGGGCGGCGTCGCCGCGGGCGCCCGGGTCTACCAGGCGGACGTGGTCAACCGCGGCCTGCTGGTGGCGGGCGACGCCGGGCGCTTCGCCCCGCTCGAGATCGCGGGCCACCTGATCCAGGGCGACCGCGGCACGCTCGCCGTCGACGCCGACCCGATCCACGGGCGGGGCGACGTGATCCAGGTGGCAGGCGACGCGCGGCTCGACGGCGCGCTCCAGGTCTCCGCCCGCGCGCTGATCGGCGGGGTCGAGCACCGGCTGATCGAGGCCGGCGGCGCGGTCCAGGGCCGCTTCGACGAGGCCGGCGGGGCGATCTTCCGCTTCGACCAGATCGTCGAGGACGGCGGCCTGACGCTGCGCGCCAGCGGCGTCGAGCTCTCGGGCCCCGGCGTCTCCGGGCAGGAGGCCGCGGCGGCGCGCTATCTCGAGCGGCTGTTCATGAGCGGCGACGTCTCCTTCGCCCGCTTCTTCGGGCGGCTGGAGGCGGCGGCGGCCGGCGGCGCGCTGGCGCCGGCGCTCTCGGGCGTGACGCTGGGCGCCTCGATGGCCGGCGAGGCGGCGACCTTCGAGCTCGCCCGCGACCGCTTCGACGCGCTGCTCGACTGCGGCGCGACCGGGGGGCGCAGCGTCTCGGCGGGCGGCGCCTGCCTGACCCTGCTGGGCTCGGGCCGGGACCTCTCGCAGGACGGCGACGGCGACGCGGGCTACGACGGCCAGGCCTGGACGGCGGGCTTTTCCGGCACGCTGGAGGTGGCGCCGGGCTGGCTGGTCTCGGGCGTGCTGGGCTGGGAGACGCTGAACCTGCGCGAGCAGGGCGGCGGTTCGTCCGTCGACGGGACCACGGGCTTCGTCGGGGCCGGCGTCACGCGCGAGATGGGGCCGCTCGCCCTCTCCGCCGCGGCGACGGCGGGCTGGTCGGAGTTCGACGCGAGCCGCGCCCAGGGCCTGCTCGCGCCGGGCGCCGCGGAGTCCGAGCACGGGGCGCTCAGCCTCGGCGCCCGGGTCCGCGCGGCCTGGACCCGGCAGCTCTCGGGCGGCTGGCTGCGCCCCTCGCTGGACCTGGACCTGATCCACGTCGCGGCGGAGGGCTATGCCGAGAGCGGCGCCGGGCGCAGCTCCCTGCGGGTGGCGGACAGCGAGGCGACGGCCTTCGTCGTCACCCCCTCGCTGGAGGCCGGGCTCGCGCGCGATCTCGGCGACGACCTCGGGCTGCGCGCCTGGGCGCGGGCGGGGGTCAGCCTCTCGACCCTCGACAGCTACGACGCCACCGCCCGCTTCGCGGTGGACGCGACCGGCACCCCCGGCTTCGTCAACGGCGTGGCGCAGTCCCAGGCGGTGGGGCGCATCGGCCTGGGCGCCTCGCTGCAGGCGGGGGAGCGGGTCGACGTGGGCGTGAGCTACGAGGGCGCCTTCGCCGACGGCTACACCGGCCACGCCGGCCGGGCGAGCGTCACCGTCCGCTTCTGAACCTCCTGCCCCGCCCGGCCTCGCGCCGGGCGGGGGCCGGCCGTCCCGCAGGGCCCCGCCGCCGCAAGGCCGCGGGGCCCTGTCGCGTGCGGGCGTCGCGTCCGGGCGTCGCGTCCGGGCGCCGCGTCCGGGCGCCGCGTCCGGGCGCCGCGGGCGCGAAAGCCTGCGCGGAGATCCTTTACAACTGTAAAACAGGGGCCATATCCGCCCCATGGACCCCAGACGCAGCCGAAGCCGAGCCCGCCTGCAGGAGGCCCTGCGCGAGATGCTGCGCGAGGGGCCGGCGGCGGAGGTGCGCATCGACGACCTGTGCCGCCGCGCCCAGGTCACCCGGCCGACCTTCTACGCCAGCTACGGCTCGGTCCAGGCGATGCTGGACGACTGGCTGGACGGGATCCTGGCGGGGATGCTGGCGGAGCTGAACGCCCGCGCCCCCACGCTCGCCTCCCCGCCCTCGCCCGAGCGGATGCACGCCAACGCCCGCGGCTTCGTGCTGTGGTTCCTCGCCCATGTCGGCCATGACGAGCCGCGGCTGCGCAGCCTGCTGACCGAGAGCCCGGCCGCGGCGGTGGAAAGCCGGATGGTGGCTTTCCTGCTCGCCGGCGTGCCGCCGGTCCTGCCGCTGCGCCCGCTGGGCCCCGACGCCCCGCCGGGCGCCGCGCGCAGCCTCAACGCCCGCTTCTTCTGCGGCGCCTTCCTCGCCACGCTGCGGCTGTGGCTGGAGCTGCCCGCCGACCTGGACCCCGCCCCCCTGGCGACCCGCTTCGCCGATCTCGCCACCTACGGCCGCGCCGGAGACGTCGGCCCGAACGAGGCTCCCGCCCCATGACCGACTTCCCCCGCACGCCGCCCGCGCGTCCCGCGCCGGTCCTGCTCGCGCGTCTCGCGCCGCTGCTGCTGGCGCTCGCGCTGCCCGCGGCCCTCCTTCCCCCGCCCGCCGCCGCGCAGCAGGCCCCGGGCGCGGCGGAGGCGCCCCGCCCCGCCAAGCTGATGCGCCTGGGCGAGCGGCAGGAGGCGCGCGAGCGGATCTTCTACGGCCGCGTCGTCGCCCGGGCGACGGTGGACATGGCCTTCCAGGCCTCCGGCCAGCTCGTCCGCCTGCCGGTCGAGGAGGGGGCGCGCGTGGCGCGAGGGGCGCTGCTCGCCCAGCTCGACCTCGGCCCGTTCGAGCGGGCCGAGCGCCGCGCCCGGGCGGAGCTGGAGCGGGTGCGCAGCGACCTCGCCCGGCTGCGGAACCTGGGCTCGGACGTGGTGCCCCAGACCCGGATCGACGACACCTCCACCCAGCTCGAGCTCGCCGAGGTGGCGCATGAGCAGGCGCTCTACGACCTCGACCAGGCGACGCTGAGCGCGCCCTTCGACGCGCTGGTCGCCAGCCGCGAGGCCGAGGTCTACGCCACCGTCTCCGCCGGCCAGCCGGTGGTGCGGATCCATGACATGAGCGCCCTGCAGGTCGAGGTGGAGGTCCCCGAGATCCTGTTCCGCCGCGTCGGCGACGCCGCCGAGGTCGAGGCCCGCGCCCGCATCGCCGGCAGCCGGGAGAGCTGGGCGCTGGAGGTGCGCGAGCTGAAGACCGAGCCGGGCGACCGCGGCCAGACCTACACCGTCACCTTCGCCTTCGCCGATCCGCCGCCGCCGTTCCTGCTGCCAGGCGCCTCGGTCACGGTCGGCGCCGCCCTGCGCCTGCCCGAGGCCGAGACGCCCCCCGCCGTCCCCGCCGCCGCCCTGACCTACACCGCCGCGGGCGACCCGCAGGTGCTGGTCTTCGAGCCCGACGCCGGCGATCCCGACGCGGGCGTCCTGCGCGCCGTCCCCGCGACGGTCGAGGTCGCCCCCGACGGGACCCTGCGCCTGGCCGAGGGGCCGGAGCGGGGAACCGAGATCGTCGCCTCCGGCGCCGCGCGCCTGCGCGACGGGCTGCGGGTGCGCCGCTGGACCGGGCTCGCCGTCGGGGGGGAGAGCCGATGAACCTCGCGCGGCGCTCGATCGACCAGGCCCTGCTGACCTGGATCCTGATGCTCGCCTGCCTGGCGGGGGGGATCTGGGGCTACGCCACCATGGGCCGGCTGGAGGATCCGGCCTTCACCATCAAGCAGGCGGTGGTGACCACCGCCTATCCCGGCGCCTCGGCCGCGCAGGTGGCGCTGGAGGTCTCCGAGCCGCTGGAGTCCGCCATCCAGCAGATGGCCCAGGTGGAGCGGCTGACCTCCTCCAACAAGCCCGGCGTCTCGCGCATCACGGTCGAGATCAAGTCGACCTATCCCGGCGACGCGCTGCCCCAGATCTGGGACGAGCTGCGCAACCGCGTCGCCGACGCCCGCCCCGACCTGCCCGAGGGCGCCGCCGCGCCGCGGGTCAACGACCGCTTCGGCGACGTCTACGGCCTGTTCTACGCCGTGACCGCGCCCGGCTTCGAGGACGCCGAGCGCCACGAGATCGCGCAGTTCCTGCGGCGCGAGCTGCTGACCGTGGACGGCGTCTCCGACGTCTCCCTCGCCGGCCTGCCGGAGGAGGCGGTCTACGTCCTGCCCGACATGGCGATCCTGTCGAACCTGGGCGTCTCGCCCGCCGCCATCGTCGGCCAGATCCAGGCCGCCGCCGAGGTGTCGGAGGCGGGCTCGGTCGTCTCCGGCCGCCGCCGGCTGACGGTGGACGTCCCCGAGGGGACCGACGGGGTGCAGGCGCTGGCCGAGCTGACCGTCTCGGTCGGGGGCGAGGTCCTGCACCTGACCGACATCGCCGAGGTGGTCCGCGGCCGGGTCGAGACCCCCCGCCAGATCCTGCGCTTCAACGGCGAGGAGGCCTTCACCCTCGGCGTCGCCGGCCTCTCGAGCGAGAACATCGTCGAGGTCGGCGCGCGGGTGGAGGCGAAGCTCGAGGAGCTGCGCGCCGACCTTCCCTGGGGCGTGGAGCTGCACCCCGTCTACCAGCAGCACGAGGTGGTGGACGCGGCCTCCTCGGCGTTTCTTGCGAACCTCGCCGCCTCGGTCGCCATCGTGATCGTGGTGCTGGCCCTGTTCATGGGCTGGCGGGCGGCGGTGGTGGTCGGCGCCACCCTGCTGCTGACCGTGGTCGGGACCCTGTTCTTCATGGCGCTGGGCGGCATCGAGATGGAGCGGATCTCCCTCGGCGCGCTGATCATCGCCATGGGCATGCTGGTCGACAACGCCATCGTGGTGGCCGAGGGCATGCAGATGAAGATGCGGGCCGGCCGGACCTCGCGCGAGGCGGCGGACGAGGCCGCGGGCCGGGTGCAGGCGCCGCTGCTGGGCGCCACGGTGATCGGCATCATGGCCTTCGCCGGCATCGGCCTGTCGCCGGATTCGACGGGCGAGTTCCTGTTCTCCCTCTTCGCGGTGGTGGGCATCTCGCTCCTGCTGTCGTGGCTGCTGGCGCTGACCGCGACGCCGCTGCTGGCGCATCTGGTGTTCCGGCGCGGCGACGGCTCGGACGCGGCCGCCTACGACGGGCCGATCTTCTCGGCCTACCGGCGCACGCTGCGCGGCGCGCTGGCCTGGCGGCGCACGGTGCTGGCCGCGCTGGTGGCGATCACCGCGCTGTGCTGGTGGGGGTTCGCCAAGGTCGAGCAGCAGTTCTTCCCCGACTCCGACGCCCCCCTCTTCTACGTGCACTACAAGCTCCCCCAGGGGTCCGACATCCACCAGGTCGCCCGCGACCTCGAGACGGTCGAGGCCCGGCTGCTGGCGCGCGAGGACGTGGTCTCGGTCGCGACCTTCCTGGGCGGCGGCGCCACTCGCTTCATGCTCACCTATTCGCCGGAGGAGGGGCTGCCGAGCTATGGCCACCTGATCGTGCGCACCGCCTCGACCGAGGCGATCCCCGCGGTGCGGGAGGCCGCCGACGCCCTGGGCCGCGAGGCCCTGCCGGAGGGGGAGTTCCGCACCGAGCGGCTGGCCTTCGGCCCCGGCGGCGGCGCCCCGATCCAGGCCCGGATCTCCGGCCGCGACCCCGAGACCCTGCGCCGCCTGGGCGAGGAGCTGGTCGCCCTCCTGCGCGACCGGGAGGCGGGGCTGAGCGACCTGCGCACCGACTGGCGCGAGCTCGCCCCCGCCATCGTCCCCCTCTACGCCACCGGCCGGGCGCAGGCGGCCGGGGTGACGCGCGGCGACCTCGCCGAGGCCGCGCTGATGGCGACCGAGGGCCTCAGCGTCGCCGTCTACCAGGAGCGGGACCGCCGCATCCCCATCGTGCTGCGCGCCCGCGGCTTCGAGCAGGAGGCCGACATGGCCGGCCAGCTGGTCTGGTCGGAGGCGGTCGGGGGCTTCATCCCCTTCGCCCAGCTCGTCGACGGCTGGGCGCTCGACCCGCGCGAGACGCTGCTCCAGCGTCGCGACCGGGAGCCGACGATCACCATCGAGGCCGGCGTCGCCCCCGGCCTGAACGCCGCCGCCGTCTTCGAGCGCATCCGCCCCGCCGTGGAGGCGATGCCCCTGCCCGAGGGCTACCGCCTCGAGTGGGGCGGAGAATACGAGAACAGCCGCGAGGCGCAGGAGAGCCTCGGCCAGCAGCTGCCGCTGTCGCTGCTGGTGATGGTGCTGATCTCGATCTTCCTGTTCGGCCGCCTGCGCCAGCCGCTGATCGTGTGGCTGCTGGTGCCGATGGCGGTCAACGGCGTCGCCATGGGCCTGCTGGCCACCGGCGTCGCCTTCAGCTTCACCGCGCTGCTGGGCCTGCTGTCGCTGTCGGGCATGCTCCTGAAGAACGGCATCGTGCTGGTCGAGGAGATCGACCTGGTCCGCGCCGAGGGCCTGCCCTTCCGCGAGGCGATCGTCGAGGCCTCGACCTCCCGTCTCCGCCCGGTGGCGCTGGCGGCGGCGACGACGATCCTGGGGATGGCGCCGCTGCTGCCGGACCCGTTCTTCGCCTCGATGTCGATCACCATCATGGGCGGGCTCGCCTTCGCGACGGTGCTGACGCTGATCGCGGCGCCGGTGCTCTACCTGATGCTGGTCCCCGACGACGGCGCCGGCCGCAAGGCGGCCTGACCCCCGTCGCCCCCGAGGCGTCGACCCTGCGCCCCCGGCGAGACCGCAGGCGCAGGGAGAAGCGGAGGCGCCCGGGCGCCCCGGGCCTGACCCGGGGCCTCTCGCCGCCCCGGCGAGGCCCGCAGGCGCGGGGCGCCCCCGCCCCACGAGCGCGCGCCCGGGGCTCGACCCGGGGCCTCTCGCGGCCCGCCCCTGGCGGAGCGGCTGCGGGCGCAGGGGGCCACGGCTCGCGGCGCCCTGCCGCGGCGCTCAGCCCTCCCCGCCGCGGGCCTTCAGCGCGGCGCGGCGGGCCTCGACCACCTCGCCGGCGGCGTAGCCCTGGCCGGCGAGGCCGGACATCACCGCCACCAGGCAGGCGTCGCGCAGCGCCTCGTACTCGCGCAGCGAGGTCGCCCCGGCCTGGGCGTCGGACTGCTCGGCCACCCGGTCGATCAGCGCCTCGGTCAGCTCCGGCGCCTCGAGCTTCGTCCAGGGCAGCTTCAGGGCCGGGCCGAACTGGGCGAGGAAGTGGCGCATGCCGTCCTCGCCCCCCGCCAGGCGGTAGGTGAGGAAGGTGCCCATGAACGACCAGCGCAGGCCGGCGCCGTAGCGCACCGCGTCGTCGATCTCCTCGACCGTCGCCACGCCGTCGTTCACCAGCCACAGCGCCTCGCGCCACAGGGCCTCGAGCAGGCGGTCGGCGATGAACCCGTCGATCTCCTTGCGCACCCGCAGGGGCTTCATGCCGATCGAGCGATAGACCTCCGCCGCCGCCTCGCAGGCGGCCTCCGAGGTCTGCTCGCCCCCGCAGATCTCCACCAGCGGCAGCAGGTAGACGGGGTTGAACGGGTGGCCGACCACCAGCCGCTCCGGCCGGGCCATGCCCGACTGCAGGCGCGAGGGCAGCAGGCCGGAGGTCGAGGAGCCGATGACGGTCTCCGCCGGGGCTGCCGCGTCGATCTCGGCCAGCACGCGGATCTTGAGGTCCTCGCGCTCCGGCAGGCTCTCCTGGATGAAGTCGGCGCCCGCCACGGCCTCGGCCACGGAGGCGGCGTAGGAGATCTCCCCCTCCGCCGGCAGGGGCGCGTCCTGCATCAGCCCCGCCTGGGCCGCGCGGGCGTTCTTCAGCACGGCCTCGGTCTTGCGGGCGATCTCGGGGTCGGGGTCGTAGAGGCGCACGTTCCAGCCGTCGAGCAGGAAGCGCGCCGCCCAGCCGGCGCCGATGACGCCCCCCCCGACGAGGGCTGCGGTCTTGCGATCAGTCATGTTTCACCAGCTTCAGCTTCTCGCGCACCTCGGCGGGGCCCATGACGCGGGCGCCCATGCCCTCGACCACGCCCCGCGCCCGCTCGACGAGCTGGGCGTTGGTCGCCTTCACCCCCTTCTCGAGCCAGAGGTTGTCCTCCAGCCCCACCCGCACGTTGCCCCCCGCGAGCGTCGCCATCGCCGCGTAGGGCAGCTGGTCGCGCCCGATGGAGAAGGCCGAGAACTGCGCCCCCGCCGGCAGGTTGTGCACCAGCGACATCAGCGTCAGCGGATCGTTCGGCGCGCCGTAGGGGATGCCCATGCAGAGCTGGATCAGCAGCGGATCGTCCAGCAGCCCCTCGCGCTGCAACTCCTTCACGAAGACCAGGTGGCCGGCGTCGAAGACCTCCAGCTCCGGCCGCACCCCCAGCGCCTGCACCTGGCGGGCCATCGCCCGCAGCGTCGAGGGCGTGTTGGTCATCACGTAGTCGCCCAGCGCGAAGTTCATCGTGCCGCAGTCGAGGGTGCAGATCTCCGGCCGCAGCTTCGCGACATGCGCGAGCCGCTCGGTCGGGCCGACCATGTCGGTGCCGGCGGGGTCGAGGGGCAGCGGGCGCTCCCCCGCCCCGAAGACCACGTCGCCGCCCATGCCGGCGGTGAGGTTGATGATCACGTCGACGTCCGAGGCGCGGATGCGCGCGACGACCTCCTCGTAGAGCTCCAGCCGGCGGGCGGCCTGGCCGGTCTCGGGGTCGCGGACGTGGATATGGGCCACCGCGGCGCCGGCGCGGGCGGCGGCGATCGAGGCCTCGGCGATCTCTTCGGGCGTCACCGGGACGTGGGGGCTCTTGCCCGCCGTGTCGCCGCCGCCGGTGACGGCGCAGGTGATGAAGACGTCGCGGTTCATGGACATCGCGCCTTTCGGTCAGGGGAATCGGGTGGGGCGCCAGTGCGCTCTGGGCGACAGGATCGGGGCGTTCGGCGACGCCTGCCTCACGCTGGGCGACATCAAGTTCGCACAGGACGACGAGCGCGCGCCCCGCCCCCGCATTTCGTCGCGATTTGCAAACTGGGCGTCGTCGGGCGTATCGATGACCGAATTCCGACTCCTATGATGCCGAAAGCGCCACCGCTGCCGCAACGTCCGCGGCCCGGCCCCTCGCCGTCCGAGGCGCCGCCGCCCGGCGCCCGCCCCGGCCGGCGCCCCGAGCCAGGACCACGACCCGTCGAAGGAGACACCCGCCGCATGCCCGCCGCCGCCCTCGTCCTGCATCCGCCCGTCCCGGAGCCTCGCCGATGAGCGGGGGCCTCGCGCGCATGATCGCGGTTCGGACCGGGCTGGGGCTGCTGACGCTGCTCCTGATCTCGGTGCTGATCTTCGGGGCGATGGGCCTGCTGCCCGGCGACGTGGCCGAGGCGATCCTCGGCCAGAACCGCACGCCCGAGACGGTGGCCGCCCTGCGCACGCAGCTGGGCCTCGATCAGCCGGCGTGGAGCCGGTATCTCGACTGGATCGGGGGGATGCTGACGGGGGATTTCGGGCGCTCGCTGGCCTCCGGCCGGCCGGTGGCGGACCTGATCGGGGGGCGGCTGGTCAACACCCTGTCGCTGGCGGCCTATGCGGCGCTGCTCTCGGTTCCGCTGTCGATCGGCCTGGGCATTCTCGCGGCGCTGTGGCGAGGGCGGCTGGCGGATCGCGGGATCTCCATCGGGGCGCTGACGGCGATCTCGATGCCCGACTTCTTCGTGGCCTATGTGATGATCTTCCTGTTCGCCGTCACCTGGGGGCTGCTGCCGTCGCTGGCCGCGGTGACGCCCGACGCGGGGCTGGGCGAGTGGCTCTACCGGGCCACCCTGCCCGCGCTGGCGCTGACGCTGGCGACCTCGGCGCACATGCTGCGGATGACGCGGGCGTCGATCGTGAACGTGCTGGCCTCGCCCTACGTCGAAATGGCGAAGCTGAAGGGGCTGACGCCGTCCCGCGTGGTGGTGCGGCACGCCCTGCCCAATGCGCTCGCGCCGATCATCAACGTGGTGGCCGTCAACCTCGCCTTCCTGATCGTGGGGGTCGTGGTGGTGGAGACGGTGTTCGTCTACCCGGGCCTCGGCCAGCTCCTGGTGGACTCGGTCGCCGCGCGCGACGTGCCGGTGGTGCAGGCGGCCTGCCTGATCTTCGCGGCCGCCTATGTCTCGCTGAACCTCATCGCCGACATCCTGGCGATCCTGACCAACCCCCGCCTGAGGACCGCCCGATGACCCGGCTCGCCGTGCTCCGCAGCGCGCCGCCGACGGCCTGGTTCGGCCTGCTGGTGCTGACCGTCGTGGCGCTTCTCGCCCTCTTCGCTCCCGTCGCCGCCCCCTATGGCGAGCGCGAGGTGGTCGCCGGCCCCTTCGAGGTCTGGTCCGAGACCCATTGGCTGGGCACCGACAACCTCGGCCGCGACATGCTCTCCCGCCTGATCTGGGGGGCGCGCAACACCATCGGCATGGCGCTGATCACCACGATCATCGCCTTCGTGGTGGGCGCGGCGACCGGACTGCTGGCGGGCACGGTCGGGGGCTGGGCGGACCGGCTGCTGGCCTGGATCGTGGACGTGATCATGGCCATGCCCTCGCTGATCCTGGCGCTGCTGCTGCTGTCGATCTTCGGCGCCTCGACCGCGATCCTGATCGGCATCATCGCCGCCATCGAGGCCACGCGCGTCTTCCGCCTGTCGCGCGCGGTGGCCATGAACATCACGGTCATGGAGTATCTCGACGCCGCCCGCCTGCGGGGCGAGCCGCTGCCCTCGATCCTGTGGCGCGAGGTGCTGCCCAACGCCTCGGCGCCGCTGGTGGCCGAGTTCGGGCTGCGCTTCTGCTTCGTGTTCCTGTTCGTGTCGTCGCTGTCGTTCCTGGGGCTGGGGATCCAGCCGCCGACGGCCGACTGGGGCTCGATGGTGCGCGACAACGCCACCCTGATCACCTACGGCGACGTCACCCCCCTGCTGCCGGCTGCGGCCATCGCGCTGGTCACCGTCTCGGTGAACCTGGTGGTGGACTGGGTGCTGCACCGCTCCTCCGGGCTGAAGGATTGAGACGATGAGCGAGACGCTTCTCGAAATCCGCGGCCTGACCATCACCGCCCGGTCGGGGGGGAAGACCTCGACCCTGGTGGAGGGCGCGGACCTGACCCTGCGGCGCGGCGAGGTGCTGGGCCTGATCGGCGAATCCGGCGCCGGCAAGTCGACGCTGGGCCTCGCCGCCATGGGGTTCGCGAGGGACGGCTGCCGGCTGGCGAAAGGCTCGGTGGTCTTCGATGGCCAGGACCTCACGAAAATGTCCGAGCGCCAGCGGCGGCGCCTGCGCGGCGCGCGCGTCGCCTATGTCGCGCAATCGGCCGCGGCCAGCTTCAACCCCGCCCGCACCCTGCTCGAGCAGACCATCGAGGCCCCGCTCCGCCACGGCCTGATGACGCGCGAGGAGGCCGAGCGCGAGGCCATCGCCCTCTACACGCGCCTGCGCCTGCCGGACCCCGAGAGCATCGGGCGCCGCTATCCCCACCAGGTCTCCGGCGGCCAGCTGCAGCGGGCGATGACGGCGATGGCGATGATCACCCGCCCCGACCTGATCGTCTTCGACGAGCCGACGACCGCGCTCGACGTCACCACCCAGGTCGAGGTCCTGGCCGCGATCCGCGACGCGGTGGCGGAGCTGAACACGGCCGCCATCTACATCACCCACGACCTCGCCGTCGTCGCCCAGATGGCCGACCGCATCATGGTCATGCGCCACGGCCGCGTGGTCGAGGAGGGCGAGACCGCCGCCCTGATGTCCAACCCCCGGGCCGACTACACCAAGTCCCTGTGGTCGGTGCGCGAGTTCCGCGCGCAGGCCAAGCCCGCCCCCTCCCCCGGCGCCGCGCCCCATGTCGAGGCCCGCGGCATCGTCGCGGCCTATGGCGAGGCGCCGGTGCTGCACGGGGTCGACCTGACCCTGCTGCCCGGCCGCACCCTGGCGGTGATCGGCGAGAGCGGCAGCGGAAAATCCACCCTCGCCCGCGTCGTCTCCGGCCTGCTGCCGGCGCGGGAGGGCGAGTGCCGGATGGACGGCGAGGCGCTGCCCCCCTCCTGCCGCCAGCGCTCGCGCGAGGATCTGCGCCGGGTGCAGATGATCTTCCAGATGGCCGACACCGCGCTGAACCCCAAGGTCAAGGTCCGCGACGCCCTCGGCCGCCCGCTGACCCGCCTGATGGGCCTGCGCGGCCGCGCCCGCGAGGAGCGGCTGCACCAGCTGATGCGCGAGATCGACATGGACCCCGCCGTCCACCTCGACCGCTACCCCGGCGAGCTCTCGGGCGGGCAGAAGCAGCGCGTCGCCATCGCCCGGGCGCTCGCCGCCGAGCCGGAGTTCCTGATCTGCGACGAGGTCACCTCGGCCCTCGACCAGGTGGTGGCGGAAGAAATCCTGCGCCTGCTCGACCGCCTGCAGCGGGAGCGGGGGCTGACCATGATGTTCATCACCCACGACATCGCGACCGTCCGGGCGCTCGCCGACGACGTGGTGGTGATGAAGGACGGGCGGGTGGTCGCCGCGGGCCTCAAGGACGAGGTGCTGGACCGCCCCACCGACCCCTACGTGCGCACCCTGATGGAGTCGGCGCCCGAGATGGATCCCGCTTGGCTCGACCGCCTACTGGCCTCCCGCGCCGCCGCCTGAGGAGTTTTCGCGATGACCCATTCCCACCCGATGCCGACCGACCCGGAGGTCGTGGCCTTCATCGACCTGACGCTCTCCTTCTACCCGGCCGACGCCTACGCGATGTCGCTCGAGGAGAACCGCCGCCTCTACGACCGCATGGCCGAGGCGTTCCGCGCCCCCCGGCCCGAGGGCGTGGTTGCAGAGGATTTCGAGTTGACAGCTGTCGAGCCGTCTCGCGCGATCCCCTGCCGGCGCTATCTGCCGGAAGGCGTGGACCGCGAGGGCCCGATGGTCCTCTACGCCCACGGCGGCGGCTTCGTGCTGGGGGGGCTGGAGAGCCATGACGACGCCTGCGCGGGCATCGCCGAGCTGACCGGGCTGGAGGTGGTCGCCGTCGACTACCGCCTGGCGCCCGAGCACCAGCACCCCGCCCAGGGCGACGACTTCGAGGCGGCGTTCGAGCATGTGGCCGCCTCCGGCCGCCGCGTGATCGTCGCGGGCGACAGCGCCGGCGGCAACCTGGTGGGCGCCCTGGTCCTGCGCCGCCGGGCGGCGGCGGGGCCGAAGCCCGCGGGGCAGGTGCTGATCTATCCCGGGCTGGGGGGCGACCGCACCCGGGGCTCCTACATCGAGATGGCCGACGCGCCGCTCCTGAAGGCGAAGGAGGGCGAGACCTACGCCGGCATCCGCACCGGCGGCACGCTCACCGAGGCGCAGCGCAACGATCCCGACATGGCGCCGCTGAAGGCCGACGATCTCTCCGATCTGCCGCCGGCCTTCGTGGTCACCGCCCATATCGACCCGATCCGCGACGACGGCGCCGAATGGGCCCGCCGCCTCGCCGAGGCCGGCGTGGCGGCCGAGCACCGCGACGAGCCGGAGCTGGTCCACGGCTACCTGCGCGCGCGGCACATGTCGAAACGCACCGCCGCCAGCTTCGCCGCGATCTGCGAGGCCATCTCCCGCATGGCCGAGGGCCGTTTCGCCCCCGCCCCCGCCGAGACCTGAACGCCGGCGGGCCCCGCGCCCGCCCCAGACGACAGAACAGAGAGGTGAGACCATGTCCCGACTGATCCTTCCCCAGCCGAGCCGCCGCGCCGTGCTCGCCGGCGGCGCCGCCGTCTTCGCCATGGCGGCGGCGCCCCGCGCCCGCGCCGCCGAGCCGAAGAAGGGCGGAGAGTTCCGCCTGGTCGCGCCCGGCAACACCTCCGACAGCCACGATCCGGCGACCTGGGGCACCTCGGGGATCATCAACCTCGGCCTGTGGGGCGCGGTCTACAACAACCTGACCGAGGTGCATCCCTCGGGCGAGGTCATCGGCGAGCTCGCCGAAAGCTTCGAGCCCTCGGCCGACGCGAAGACCTGGACCTTCCGCCTGCGCGACGGCGTGACCTTCCACGGCGGCCAGGGCCTGGAGGCCGCGGACGTGGCCGCCTCGATCAACCACCACCGGGGCGAGACGTCCGCCTCGTCGGCCAAGGGCATCGTCGCGCCCATCGTCGACATCCGCACCCCGGACGCGAAGACCGTGGTCTTCGAGCTCGACCAGGGCAACGCCGACTTTCCCTTCATCCTGACCGACTACCACCTGGTGATCGGCAAGGCCTCCGAGGGCGCCATCGACTGGGAAAACCCCAACGGAACGGGGGGCTACACCTTCGTCAGCCACGACCCCGGCGTGCGCATGGTGCTGGAGCGCAACGCCGACTACTGGAAGGAGGGCCGCGCCCATTTCGACCGGGTCGAGCTGATCTCGATCCGCGACCCGGCCGCGCGAATGAACGCGCTGGTGACCGGCGAGGTGGACGCGATCTCCTCCGTCGACATCAAGTCGATGTCGCTGCTGGCCCGCGCCCCGGAGATCGAGGTGATGGAGACCCCCGGCACTCAGCACTACACCTTCCCGATGTGGTGCGACACGGCCCCGTTCGACGACGTCAACGTGCGCCAGGCGCTGAAGCTGGGCCTCGACCGCGAGGCGATGCTGCAGACGATCCTGCAGGGCCACGGCTCGGTCGGGCGCGACAGCCCGATCACGCCGGCGAACCGCTTCTTCGACCCGGAGCTGGCGGTGCCGACCTACGACCCCGAGCAGGCGAAGGCCCTGCTGAAGAAGGCCGGGCACGACCGGCTGGCGGTGGATCTCTCCGCCGCCGACGCGGCCTTCGCCGGCGCGGTGGATGCGGCCACCCTGTTCCAGGAGAGCGCCTCGGCCGCGGGCATCGACCTCAACGTGATCCGCGAGCCCGACGACGGCTACTGGTCCAACGTGTGGCTCAAGAAGCCGTTCTGCGCCTGCTACTGGGCCGGGCGGCCGACCGAGGACTGGATGTTCTCCCAGGTCTACGCCTCGGGCAGCCAGTGGAACGACGCGCACTGGAAGAACGAGCGCTTCGACAGCCTGCTGCTGGAGGCCCGCGCCGAGCTCGACCAGGGCAAGCGCGCCGAGATGTACGGCGAGATGCAGCGGATCGTGGCGACCGACGGGGGCACGATCATCCCGCTCTACGCCAACTACGTGGACGCGCGGAACAGCCGGATCGCGACGGGGGAGCAGGTCTCGACCGCCAACGCGCTCGACGGCTGGAAGTGCATCGAGCGGTGGTGGGTCGCCTGACCCGGGGCCCCGGCCCCCTGCCCCCGTCGGCGGGCGCGCGCGCGCCCGCCGACGGGCCGGCGCCGGGGGCGGCGCGGCCCGTCCCCGGCGCGGGCACGCGCCACAGCGCGCCCTATGCGCCGGCCGGCGGCCCCGGCCCCGGCGCCGGCCGCCCGGGCGAGACCGAGCGGATCGGCTTCCTGCTGATCCCCCAGTTCTCGATGATGGCCTTCATGTCGGCGACCGAGCCGCTGCGGGTGGCGAACCGGCTCGCGGGCGCGCCGCTCTACGCCTGGACGGTGGTCTCGCCGGACGGGGAGGCGGTGGCGTCCTCCTCCGGCCTCACGGTGATGGCGGACGGGCCGCTGGCCGCGGCCCGGGGCCTGCCCATGCTGTTCGTGGTGGCGGGGTTCGAGCCCGACTCCCATGCCGCGCCGCCGCTGCTGGCGGGGCTGAGGCGGATGGCGCGGGGCGGGGCGACGCTGGGGGCGCTCGACACCGGCGCCTTCCTGCTGGCGCGCGCGGGGCTCCTCGACGACGCCCGCGTGACCCTGCACTGGGAGGCCGCGCCGGCCTTCCGCGAGACCTTTCCGGACATCGAGGTCAGCCAGGATCTTTATGAACTGGACGGCCGCCGGATCACCTGCGCGGGCGGCACGGCGGCGATGGACATGATGCTGGACATGATCGCCGCCCGCCACGGCCAGGACCTGGCGGTGGCGGTGGCCCGCCAGTTCATCCAGGACGGGATGCGCGCCCGCTCGGTGCGCCAGAAGGGCCGGTTCCCGGCCATGCGCGGCCGCCCCGACCGCCGCCTGACCGCGGCGCTGGAGCTGATGCAGCGCGAGCTCGACCGCCCCCTGCCCCCCTCCGAGGTGGCGCAGGCCGCCAACCTCTCGGTCCGCCAGCTGGAGCGGCTGTTCCGCGACCGTCTGGGAGAATCCCCCGCCGCCGCCCACCTGCGCCTGCGGCTGGAGCGGGCGCGCGAGCTGCTGCGCCAGACCGACCTGCGGGTGCTGGAGGTGGCGACCGCCACCGGCTTCGCCTCCGGCGCCTCCTTCGCCCGCGCCTACCGCGCGGCCTTCGGCGAGGCCCCGCGCAACGACCGCCGCGAACCCGACCTGCCCCGCGCCTGACGGCCGAGGCAGGCGCGCCCCAGACCCGACCCGGCGCCTGTCGCTGCCTGCCAGGGGCGCGGCGGAGAGGGCCAGGGCCCGCCCTCCGTCCTATGGGCGCCCCGGGCCCGACCCGGGGCCTCCCGGCGCCTGCGAGGGGCGCGGCGGCCGGGCCTCGGCGACCCCTCCGACCCACGGGGCCCCCGCGGCCGGCCTATCCGGGCTGGGCCGCGACCAGGGCCGCGCAGGCGTCGCGCTCCAGCACCATCTCGGCGTGGCCCAGGGCCTGCTCGAAGCCGAGGCGGTCGTAGAAGCGGCGGGCGTGGACGTTGCTCTCGTAGACCTGGAGCTTGAGGAAGCTCGCCCCCCAGCAGGCCCCCCCGTCGCGCAGCGCCGTCGCCAGCAGGCGGGGCCCGAGCCCCTGCCCCCGCGCCTCGCCCGAGGCCCAGAGGTCGGAGACGAAGATCCCCGCCGAGCCCCGGATGGTCGAGAAGATCGGCGAATAGAAGATCGCCCCCGCCAGCGGACCGGGCCCGGTCTCGGCCACCTGCGCCCGGCAGGTGGGGGCGGGGCCGTGCAGGGCGCGGGCGAGGTCGGCCTCGGTGGCGGCGAAGGCGTCGCCCATCGCCTCGGCGAGACCGGCGAGCGCGACGCGCAGCCGGGCGACGTCGGCGGGCTCTGCGGGGCGGATGGTCGTCATATCGCGGTCTCCTCGGCGCCCTTCAGGCCCAGCAGGGCGCGGGCCTCGGCGGGGGTGGCGACCTCGCGGCCGAGCTCCTCGACGATGCGGCGGATCTTCGCGACCTGCTCGGCGTTGGAGGTCGCCAGTTTCCCGCGCGAGATCATCAGGCTGTCCTCGAGCCCCACGCGCACATGTCCGCCCATCGCGGCGGCCATGGTGGCGAAGGGCATCTGGTGGCGGCCCGCAGCCAGCACCGAGAAGGCGTAGTCCTCGCCGAACAGCTTGTCCGCCATGCGCTTCATGTGATGCAGGTTCTCCGGATCCGCGCCGATGCCGCCCAGCACGCCGAAGACGAACTGGATGAAGACGGGCGCGCGCACAAGCCCCCGGTCCATGAAATGGTGCAGCATGTAGAGGTGGCCGACGTCGTAGCACTCGAACTCGAACCGGGCGCCGCGGTCCTCGCCCATCTCGCGCAGCACGCGGGCGATGTCGCGCGGGGTGTTCCTGAAGATCAGGTCGTCGCTGTTCTCCAGGAACGGGCGTTCCCAGTCGTGGAGCCAGGCGTCTATGCGCTCGGCCGCCGGGTAGAGGGCGAAGTTCATCGAGCCCATGTTGAGGCTGCACATCTCGGGCGCGGCCTCCTTCGGGGCGGCCAGCCGCTCGTCCAGCGTCATCGTCGCCGAGCCGCCGGTGGTGAGGTTCAGGACCGCATCCGTCTGCTGGCGGATGCGCGGCAGGACCGCCCGGAAGTGGGCGGGATCGGCGGAGGGGCGGCCCGTCTGCGGGTCCCGTGCATGCAGGTGGAGGATCGAGGCGCCGGCCTCGGCCGCGGCCACGGACTGCGCCACGATCTCCTCGGGCGTGACCGGCAGGTGCGGCGACATCGAGGGCGTGTGGATCGAGCCGGTGACGGCGCAGGTGATCAGGATCTTGGACATTTCTGGAACGGCGACGGCTTCTTGCAGGGGCGTGGGGCCGGAGGCGCCTCAGCCGCGGAGCGCGGGGGCGAGGTCGTGGGCCAGGGCCGTGAGCGAGGCGTCGAGGCCCTCGACGATCTCGTCGAGGTGGGCGGGCTCCAGGATCAGCGGCGGGCAGACGAGAATGTGGTCGCCCTCGGTCCCGTCGCGGGTGCGGCGGGAATAGACGATCAGGCCGCGCTCGTAGGCGAGGTCGACCAGCCGCTGGTGGGCGTTCAGGTGGGCCGGGAGGGGGGCCTTGGCGTCCCGGTCGGCCATCAGCTCGAAGGCGGTGAGAAGACCCTTGCCACGGACGTCGCCGATCAACTCGTGCTTCTGCATCAGGCCGTGGAGGCGGGCCATCAGCGCCTCGCCCATGCGCTCGGCGTTCGTGCAGAGGTCCTGGCGGGCGAGCTCGTCCAGCACGCCGAGGCCTGCGGCGCAGGCCAAGGGGTTGCCGGCATAGGTGAACCCGTGGGCGAAGCCGCCGGCGTCGAGGACGGGGTCGACCAGCGTCTCGTCCACGATCATCGCGCCCAGCGGCGCGTAGCCGGCGCCGAGGCCCTTGGACATCACCACGATGTCGGGGCGGGTCCCCCAGTGTTCGCAGCCCAGGAAACGGCCGGTGCGGCCGGCGCCGGTCATGACCTCGTCGAGGATCAGGAGGACGCCGTGGCGGTCGCAGATCTCGCGGATCCGCTCCATGTAGCCGGCAGGCGGGACCAGGGCGCCGGTGGAGGCGCCGCCGACGGGCTCGACGATGAAGGCGGCGACGGTCTCGGGGCCCTCGGCCTCGATCGCGGCCTCCAGCATGTCGGCGTAGTGACGCCCCGTTTCGGGGTCGTCCGGGTCGAGGCCGTCCAGGTACGCGCGCGGGGCCGGGACCTTGGGCATGGCCTGCATCATCGGCTCGAAGGGTTTCGTCAGGGGCGTGTAGGAAGTGACCGCGAGCGCGCCGAGGGTGCAGCCGTGGTAGGAGGGGGCCCGCGAAATGATCTTCCAGCGCTTGGGCTGGCCGGTGGCGAGGGCATATTGGCGGGCGAGCTTCATGGCGCTCTCGACCGCCTCGGAGCCGCCGGAGACGAAGAAGACGCGGGACAAGCCCGCGGGCATCAGGGCGGAGAGGCGGGCGGCGAGGGTCTCGGAGGCCTCGGTCTCGAAATGCAGGCGGTAGCCGAAGGTGGCCTTCTCCATCTGGCGCTGCATGGCGGCCAGAACGTTGGGGTTGGAGTGGCCGATGTTGCAGACCATCGCGCCCGACGAGCCGTCGAGGTAGCGGCGGCCGTCCTTGTCCCAGATGTAGACGCCGCGGGCCTGCTCCAGCACCGGCTTGCGGCCGCGGCCCTGGTAGAAGAGGTGGCTCATCTCAGGCTCCCCGAAGGGCCGCGCAGTCGCGGGGGCGGAAGGCGGCGAGGACGGCCTCGCCCTCGGCGAAGGGGCGCTCGTCGATCATGTTGATCGCCTGCATCTGGCGCTCGCCGAGGCGGACGAAATAGCGGACGGTCTGGCCCTGGTAGTCCACCGTCTCGACGGTGGCGGGGGCGGAGATCATGCCCTCCGGCGCCGCGCCGGCGGGCATCAGCTGCAGCTTCTCGGCGCGCAGGACCAGCTTGGCGGGGCCGGAGACGACGCCGGGGGCGCGGGCGGCGGCGACCTCGACGGGGCCGAAGACGGGGGCGTCGAGGACGGCGCCCTGGGCGGAGGCCTGCGTGCAGGGGGCGTCGAGGATGTTGGAGGCGCCGAGGAAATTCGCCACGAACTCGGAAGCCGGGGCGTTGTAGACCTCCTCGGGGGTGCCGACCTGCTCGACGTGGCCGGCGCTCATCACCACGATGCGGTCGGACATGGCCAGCGCCTCGGACTGGTCGTGGGTGACGAAGACGGTGGTCACGCCGATGCGGTCCTGGATGCGCTTGAGCTCGACGCGCATGTCCTCGCGCAGGTTGGCGTCGAGCGCCGAGAGCGGCTCGTCCAGCAGCAGCACGTCGGGGTTCACCACGATGGCGCGGGCGAGCGCGATGCGCTGCTGCTGCCCGCCCGAGAGCGCCCGGGGGTGGCGGTCGCCGACATGGGGGAGCTGGACCAGCTCCAGCGCGTCCCGGACCCGGCGAGTGATCTCGTCCCTGGAAACCTTCCGGTATTTCAGCCCGAAGGCGACGTTCTCGGCGACGGTCTTGTGGGGGAACAGGGCGTAGTTCTGGAACACGATCCCGAGGTTGCGCTTGTGGATGGGCGTGTCGTTCATCCGCTTGCCGCCGATCAGGATCTCGCCGTCGGTCGGGTCCAGCAGCCCTGCGATCATCCGCAGGTTGGTGGTCTTGCCGCAGCCCGAGGGGCCGAGCAGCGTCACGAACGCGCCCTCGGGGATCTCGAACGTGGTCTTGTGCACGGCGGTGAAGTCGCCGAAGCGCTTCACGATGTCCTTGAGGATGACGGAACTCATGGGGGCGCGGATCTCCGAGGCGGGGGAGCGGGTGCGCCCGCCCGCGTCCCGCGTCTGGGGCGCGGGGCGGACGGGCGCGGACTGGGGCCGCGGGCGGCCTCAGTACCCTTTCTGGACGCGGCCGAATGTCTTCGACCAGTCGGCCTCGTGGCCGTTCCAGTATTCGGGATCGGCGAAGGTCAGACCCTCGAGCGTGCCGGAGGGATCGAAGGCCGGCAGGGTGGGGATCTTGTCGCCCAGCTCGACCTTCTGGGGGTCGAGGGCGGGCGGGTAGTTCTGGCCCTCGGCCACCGCGATGGCGGTCTCGGGGGCGAGCATGAAGTTCAGCAGCTCCTCGCAGGCCTCCATCGGCGAGCCCTTGAGGACGAACATGCACTCCTGCCAGCCGTAGCCGTTGGGGGGGTCGTAGTAGCCGATGTCGTGGCCCTGCTCCTGCAGGGCGTAGATGCGGCCGGACCAGCCCTCGGTGACGTGGATCTCCTCCTCGGCCAGCAGCGACATCAGCTCGGCGCCGGAGGTCCAGTATTTCAGGGCGAGGTCGCGGTGAGCGCGGATGGCGTCCCAGCAGGCCTCCTCGTCCGTCACGCCGTTGGGGTCCTGGTCGGTCTGGAGGGCCGCGTACCACATGCGCGTGCGCCAGTCGGACCAGCCGCCGATCTTGTCCTTGTGGGCCTCGTCGATGAGGATCCTCGCGCCCTTCTCCTTCATCTCCTCGTCGGAGATGAACTTGCGGTTGTAGGCGAGGCCGGTGGTTCCGTAGTCGTAGGGCACGCAGGAGAGGCTGCCGCCGGAGACCTTGCGGAACACCTCCACCAGCTTGGGGATCACGTATTCCAGGTTGGGGATGTTGGCCTCGTTGAGCTCCGAGGTCAGGCCCAGCCCGTGATAGCGCGCGTAGTCGAAGACTCCCGAGAGATGGGCGATGTTGTACTCGCCGGGCTGGGAGGCCTTCACGCGGCTCAGGTACTCGTCGCCGCCGCCGAAGGTGCCGTCCACGACCGTGATCCCGGTTTCGGCGGTGAACGGGTCGAAGGCGTTGGCGCGCAGGGCCTCGGAGACCACGCCGCCCCAGCCGTCGAAGCGCACCTCGGAGACCGACTGCGCCAGCGCCCGCCAGGGGGTGACGAGCCCATAGGCGGCGCCGGCGGCGCCCAGCAGACCGAGGAACTTGCGGCGGTCGAGGTCGCCGTTCAGCACGCGCTCGCGCGCGCGCTCGTAGCGGGTGGCATTGTCCATCTTGCGGGTCATCGAAGTCTCCTTGTCGGGAAAGGCGGCCGGGCGTCTGGCGGCCCGGTCCGGATGGGTCCTCAGCCGCCGGAGCGGGCGGCGAGGCGGCGGGCGACGGCGGCGCCGATCAGCGGCAGGCCGACGGTCATGGCGATCATCACGGTGCCCAGCGCGTTGATCTCGGGGGAGATCGAGTTGCGCAGCATGGCGAAGATCTGGGTGGGCACGGTCTCGACGCCCCCGGGCTTCCAGAACAGGGTCCCGGTGATGTCGTCGAAGCTGATGGTGAAGGCGAAGAGCGCGCCGGCCGCCACGGCCGGAGCCATCAGCGGCAGGGTGACGGCGAAGAAGGTCTGGATGGGGGAGGCGCCGAGGCTCTGCGCCGCCTCCTCCAGCTCCGGCTTGATGGCGACCAGGCGGGCCTGCACCACCAGGATCACGAAGGGCAGCGTGAAGATCACGTGGCCGAAGAGCAGCAGCGCGAAGCTCTTGTGCAGGCCGAGGAAGTTGAGGAACAGGAGCAGGGCGACCGCCAGCACCACCTCGGGCACCAGGATCGGCGCGATGAGGAGGGTGGAGATCGTGTTGGCGCCGGGGACGCGGTAGCGCACGAGGGCGAGGCTCGCCAGCACCCCCAGCGTGGTGGAGATGACGGCGGTCAGCAGGCCGAGGACGATCGAGGTGCGGAAGGCCCGCAGGATCGCCTCGTTCTCGGCCAGCTCCACGAACCAGCGGAAGGAGAAGCCGGTCATCGGGAAGGCGCCGAACTGGGAGGCGTTGAAGCTGAGCAGCACCACCACCGCCACCGGCAGGAACATGAAGACGTAGACGAGGACGGCCCAGGTCGAGACGGCGGCCCAGCCCAGCGAAAGCCTGCGCATCAGCCGAGCCCCTTCATCAGCTGGGCCATGCCCAGGTAGCGGTTGTAGATCGCGACCAGCAGCCCCAGCACCGCCAGCAGCATCAGCGAGAGGGCGGAGCCGAGCGGCCAGTTGAGCTGAGTGATGATCGCCTCGAACACCAGGTTGGCGAACATCGCGTCGGTCGGGCCCCCCAGCACCAGCGGCGTGATGTAGGTCCCCGCGCCGAGCACGAAGCACAGGAGCCCCCCGGCCGCGAGGCCCGGCAGCGACAGCGGCAGCGTCACCTCCAGGAACGCCTGCCAGCGGGTCGCGCCGAGCGAGGTCGCCGCATCCTCGAGGTTGGTGTCGATCCCCTCCAACGAGACGTAGATGTTGAGGATCATGAAGGGCAGCAGGAAGTGCACCAGCCCCAGGATCACCGTCGTCTCGTTGTAGAGCATGTTGATCGGCTCGGAGATGATGCCGACGGCCATCAGCCCGGAGTTGATCGCCCCCGAGACGCCCAGGATGTTGATCCAGCTCATCGTGCGGATGATGTAGCTGATCCAGAACGGCAGCATCAGAAGCAGCAGCAGGATCATCTTGTTGCCGCGGGACCGCGCGATGAAATAGGCCGCCGGATAGCCCGCCAGCGCGCAGACCAGCGTGGTGATCGCGGCGATGCGCAGGGTCGAGATCAGGATGTCGCGGTAGAAGGCGTCGGTCAGCGCCTCCTCCCAGTTGTCGAGGTGGAAGCCCGCCACGTCCGCGCCCGTCGCCGTGCGCAGCCAGAAGCTGTAGACCACGATGAAGATCAGCGGCACGAACAGCAGCAGCCCCACGGCCGTCAGGGCCGGGGAGAGCAGGATCCAGGGCTGGCGCGCCTCGCGGGCCTCGACGGACGACATGGGCGGTTCCACCGTTTCGCTGATGCGAAAAGGATGGCCGCGGCGCGCGACATAGATCAAATAGATATCGAGAATTGTCGCTAGAGGTTCGATCTATGGCCCGCGCCGTCCCCACCCCCCGCGCCGCGCCCGAGCGCATCGCCCGCGAGCTCGACTGGAACCTCCTGCGCACCTTCGTGGTGCTGGCCGAGAGCCACTCGATCACCGAGGGCGCGCAGCGGCTGCGGCTGAAGCAGCCCTCGGTCTCGGCGGCGCTGAAGCGGCTGGAGGAGCGGATCGGGCGGCGGCTGATCGACCGCTCGCCGGGGCGCTATGCGCTGACCGACGCGGGTCGGCTGCTCTATCGCGAGGCGCTGGAGATCAACGGCTCGGTGCTGCGGCTCTCCACGCTGATGCGCGAGCTGACCGACGAGGTGCAGGGCCATGTGAAGATCGCGCTGGCGAGCCACGTGGTCTGCCCGCTCTTCGACGAGGCGCTGGCGGGGTTCCATGCCGAGCATCCCCACGCCGCCCTCTCGATCGACGTGCTGTCGAGCGCGGACGCCATCGCCGAGGTGATGGCCAAGCGCTCCAGCTTCGCGATCTGCCTGGTGCGGGACCACAACCCGCGGCTGGAGTACCGGAGGCTCTACCGCGAGTACTTCGGCCTGTTCTGCGGGCCCCCGCACGCGCTGTTCGGGCGGCGCGACCTGCAGATGTCGGACCTGGCCGGCCACCGCTCGGTCAGCTTCGAGACGGACCGGCTGCAGGACGTGCTGCGCCCCGTGACGCTGATGCGCGCGGAGGCGGAGCTGGGGCAGAAGATCACCGGCCTCTCGTCCCACCTGGAGGAGGTGCGCCGAATGATCGTGGCGGGCCTGGGCATCGGCCCCCTGCCCGTGCATGTGGCCGAGCGGGACGTGCGCGACGGGCTGCTGTGGCAGGTGCCGCCCTACTCCGGCCTGCCTGCCATCGACGTGCACGTGGTCTGGAACGAGCACGCGGTGAAGAACCGGGCGGAGGAGCTGCTGCTCGCCCGCATCCTGGCGGCCATCGAGGCCACCCCGATCGAGGCGCGCACCTATGCCTGAAGGCGCCTGCGCGTGACTGCGCGGCCTTGCGACGCCGAGGACCGTCGAGGGGGCTCGCTCCCCGGGGCCCGGCCGTGCCAACCTCGCGCGTCCCGCCCCTGTTCGAGGAGCCTCGGCCCGTGTCATCGCCTCTCTCCGACGCCGAGATCGGCTACGCCTCCGCGCAGACGCTGCGCAGCCTCTACGCCTCCGGGGAGGTCGCGCCGTCGGAGGCGGTCGCGGCGGTGCTGCGCCGGATCGAGGCGCTGGAGCCCGGGCTGAACGCCTTCTCCGCGACGATGGCCGACGAGGCGATGGCGGCGGCAAAGGCCTCCGACGCGCGGATCCGGGCGGGGGAGGCGCGGGCGCTGGAGGGCGTGCCGGTCACCATCAAGGATTTCTACGACGTGGCGGGCCAGCCCTCCGAGACCGGCTCGTGGTCGGTGCGCAAGGGGCCGGCGGCGGCGGACAATCCGGTGGTGGCGCGGCTGCGCGCGGCGGGCGCGGTGGTGATCGGCAAGACCACCATGTCGGAATTCGCCTGGTCGGGGATCAGCCGCAACCCGGTGACCGGGGTCACCCATAACCCCTGGGGGCGGGGGCTGAACGCGGGCGCCTCCTCGGCCGGCGCAGGCGTGGCGGCGGCGGCGGGGTTCGGGCCGCTGCACCTGGGGTCCGACGGGGCGGGCTCGATCCGGATGCCCGCGCATTTCTGCGGCGTGTTCGGGCTGAAGCCCACCTACGGGCGGGTGCCGCATGTGCCGGTCTCGAACACCGACTACGCCGCCTACATCGGGCCGATGACCCGCACGGTCGCCGACGCGGCGGCGATGCTGAAGGTCATGGCCGGGCCCCACCCCCTCGACCACACCTCCGCCGAGGCGCCGCCGGCCGACTATCCCGCCCTTCTGGACCGCCCTCTGACGGGCCGGCGCATCGCCTTCTCCCCCGATCTCGGCCACGCCCGCGTCGACCCGGAGGTGGCGCAGGTCGTGGCCCGCGCGGTGCGCACGCTGGAGGAGCTGGGCGCGGAGGTCGAGGAGATCTCGCCCCCCTGGGGTCCGCTCGGCCCCGAGCTCGGCCGCTTCTACTGGACCGCCTTCCTCGGCCGCCGCGCCGCCCTGCTGGAGGAATACGAGGAGCGCATGGGCGCGGACCTCGTGGCCTGCATCCGGGAGGGGGCGCATTACTCCGCCACCGACTACCTCGACTGGCGCGAGCGCAAGTTCGCCTACGTGGCGCAGATCGCGCAGACGCTTCAGGAGTGCGATTTCCTGGTCACCCCCGCCGTTTCGGTCGCGGCTTTCCCGGTGGAGCGCGTGCAGCCCGCGCACTGGCCGGCGCATCCCTGGGACTGGCTGAGCTGGGCGCAGTTCTCCTACCCGTTCAACATGTCGGGGGACCCGGCCTGCTCGGTCCCCTGCGGCTTCACCCCCGCCGGCCTGCCGGTGGGGCTGCAGATCGTGGCTAGGCGCTTCGACGACCTGGGCGTCCTCCAGGCCGCCCATGCCTTCGAACAGGCGAGCGAGGTCTCCGACCGCCGCCCGCCCCTCTGACCCGCCAAGGAGCGAAGATGCCCCGCGCCTACGCCCCCGCCGACGCCGCCCCCGTCCTGGTCACCGGCGGCACCCATGGAATCGGCGCCGCCTGCGTGCGCCTGCTGGCCGACGAGGGCTTCCCGGTGATCTTCTGCGGCCGCGACGCGGAGGCCGGCGCGGCGCTGGCGGCGGAGGTTCCGGGCGCGATCTATTTCGAGGCCGACTTCGGCGGCGCGGCCGGCATCCATGCCGCCGCGGACCGGGCGCTGGAGCTCTCGGGCGGGCGGCTCTCGGGGCTGGTGAACAACGCGGGCGTGGGGGTGCGGGCGGCGTTCGCGGCCACCGACGACGCGCTCTACGACCGGGTGATGGACCTCAACCTGCGCGCGCCGACGATGCTGACGGCGCGGCTGCTCCCGGCGCTTTCGGGCGGGTCGGTGGTGATGATCGCCTCGGTGGCGGGCAAGGCGGGGGAGCGGGGGCTCGCGCTCTACACCGCCTCCAAGGCCGCGCTGATCGGGCTGACGAAATCCCTGGCGCTGGAGATCGGGCCGCAGGTGCGCATCAACGCCGTCTGCCCCGGGCAGATCGAGACGCGGATGATGGGGCGCACCCTGTCGCTGCCGGGGCGGCGGGCGCTGCTGACCGGGCGCATCCCGCTGGGGCGGCTGGGGCTCGCCGAGGACGTGGCCGAGGCGGTGGCCTGGCTGGTCTCGCCCCGCTCGGGCTACGTCTCGGGCGACGTGATCACCGTCGACGGGGGCGAGACCGCGGGCCTGATGGTGTCGGAGGACGAGGCATGACGATCGAGACCTGGGCCCGCGCGCTGACCGAGGCCGTCGCCGCCCGCGACCCCGCCGCGGTCGAGGCGCTGTTCCTGCCGGGCGGCTTCTGGCGGGATTTCCTCGCCCTGGGCGGCACGCTGCAGACGGTGGAGGGCGCAGGCGCCATCGCCGCCTTCGCCTGCGCCGCCGCCCCGGGCTTCGAGCTCGTGGCCGAGTCCCCGCCGCTGCTGCCCGGCGCCGACCCGGCCGCGGAGGGCTTCGTGGCCTTCCGCACCGCGCTCGGCCACGGGCGGGGCTACCTGCGCCTGCAGGACGGTCGCTGCCGCACGCTGATGCTGGCGCTGGAGGGGTTCCACGACCACCCCGAGCCGCTGCGCGCCCGCCGCCCCTCGGGCCTGGTGGAAGACCCGCAGGGCCGCAACTGGAAGGAGCGGCTGGCGGCGAAGGGCGAGGCCTTCGGCCGGGGCGAGGAGCCCTATGTGCTGATCGTCGGCGGCGGCCAGGCGGGGCTGGCGCTGGCCGCGCGGCTGGAGATGCTGGGCGTGCCCTACCTGGTGGTCGACCGCCATCCCCGGGTCGGGGACCAGTGGCGCTCGCGCTACAGGTCGCTGACCCTGCACGATCCGGTCTGGTACGACCACATGCCCTACCTGCCCTTCCCCGACTTCTGGCCGGTGTTCACGCCCAAGGACAAGATGGGCGACTGGCTCGCCGCCTACGCCCACGCGATGGAGCTGGCGGTGTGGACGGGGACCGAGTGCCTGGGCGCCTCGCGCGATGGCGAGGGCTGGCGCGTGACGCTGAAGCGCGGCGACGAGACCGTGACCCTCTCGCCCGCGCATCTGGTGATGGCGGTGGGCAACGCGGGCTTCCCGAAAGTTCCGGAGTTCGAGGGGCGCGAGGCGTTCCGCGGCGTGCAGCTGCATTCCTCGGACTTCGCCTCGGGCGAGGGGATGGCGGGGCGGCCGGTGGTGGTGGTGGGGGCCAACAACTCCGCCCACGACATCGCAGCGGACCTGGCGAGCCACGGGGCGAAGCCGGTGATGATCCAGCGCTCCTCGACCATGGTGGTGCAGCAGAGGACGGTGGTCGAGACGATGCTCGGCCCCCTGTTCTCGCAGGCCGCGGTGGACCGCGGGATGACCACCGAGCGGGCGGACCTGATGCTCGCCGCCTCCCCGTTCCGGGTGCAGGAGGAGACCTCGCGCAAGGTCTGGGCGAAGGTCCGCGAGGACGAAGCCGGGTTCTACGACGCGCTCGAGGCCGCGGGCTTCGCGCTGGATTTCGGCGAGGACGGGACGGGGATGCTGAAGTATCCGCGCACCGCCTCGGGCTATTATTTCGACGTCGGCGCCTGCGCGATGGTGATCGACGGGCGCATCGGGCTGCGCTCGGGCAAGGGCGTCGCGCGGCTGACGGCGGAGGGGGTGGAGCTGGAGGACGGCGAGGTCCTGCCCGCCGAGATGATCGTCTACGCCACCGGCTTCGGGGCGATGGAGGAATGGGTCGCCCGCCTGATCGACCCCGAGACCGCGGCGCGCGTCGGCCGCTGCTGGGGCTACGGCTCCGGCGTCGCCGGCGACCCGGGACCGTGGGAGGGGGAGCTTCGCAACATGTGGAAGCCCACGCCCGAGCCGGGCCTGTGGTTCATGGGCGGCAACCTCGCCCAGTCGCGCTTCTACTCGCGCCTGCTCGGCCTGCAGCTGAAGGCCCGCCACGCCGGGCTGGCGCTGGGCCCCGCCTGAGGCGGCCGGAAGCCGCCGCGCGCCCGGGGCCTCTGGCGCGCGGAGAGCACGCGCGCGCCGGCCGCCGCGGCAGGCGCCTCCGCCGGGCGCGCGCGGCCGCCGCGGCGGCGGTTGCGTTAACCAGCTCGTGACGGTCGTCCCCCTATCCCGAAGGGAAGGGAGGACGCGATGGCGCCCCGGATCCGACATGCCCTGGCGGCCGCGCTGCTGACCGCCGCCCTGCCCGCGCCCGGCGCCGAGGCGGGCTCGGCGCTGGTCAGCCTGCACCGGCCGGCGGAGGCGGCGCGCTCGGTCGCGCTGATGATCTCGGGGGCCGAGGGCTGGAGCCGCGGGCTGGAGGCGCGCGCCGCCCGGCTGGCCCGGTCGGGGGCGCTGACCGTCGGGCTGGATCTCCGCCGGCTGCCTGAGGACTGCGCGGCCGCCGGGCGCGCGGCCCTGGCGCTGGCGCAGGCGGCGGCGGCGCGGGCGGGCGCAGGCGCGATCCCGCCGGTGCTGGTGGGGCGCGGCGCGGGGGCGGGGCTCGCGCTGCACATCGCGGCCGGGCATCCGGACGCGGTGAAGGGCCTCGCCACCGACCGTTTCGCGCCGGCGCCGGGCTGCCCGGAGACGGGCGAGGCGGCGATGAGCGGGCGCCTCGCCAAGGCGCCGGCGCGCTGGTTCGACCTCGCCGACGCGGCCGGCCGCTCCGCCCTGCCCCCGCTGCCCGGCGTCGCGGCCGTCGCCCCCGACGGCCGGCGGATCCGGCCGCGGCCGCGGCCGGAAGCCGGCGCGGAGGCCGAGGGGCCGGTGGAGGTCTCGGCGGGGTTCCTGGAAACGGTCTGGGCCGTGGCGGGCGCCGACGCCGCCTTCCGCCCCGCCGCGGCGGGGGAGCCGCTGCCGGTGGTCCTGCACCCCGTCCCCCCCGGCGCGCCGCAGGGCGGGGTTTTCGCCATCTTCCTCTCCGGCGACGGCGGCTGGGCCGCCTTCGACGCCGAGGTGGCCGACCGGCTGGCGGCCGCGGGCGTGCCGGTCGCCGGCGTCTCGCTGCTGCGCTGGCTGTGGCGGGAGAAGCCGCCCGAGATCATGGCCGGGGAACTCGCCGGCCTGATCGCCCGGCGCAGCGCCGAGTGGGGGGAGCGCCGGGTGCTGGTGGTGGGCTTCTCGATGGGGGCCAACGTCGCGCCCTTCGCCCTGCGCCGCCTGCCGGCGGAGGCGCGGGCGCGTCTCGCGGGCCTCGTCCTGCTCGCGCCCGAGCCGCGCACGGGGTTCGAGATCTCGCCCGCCGGCTGGCTGGGCGGGACCAGCGGCGAGGCGGACGTGGCGGCCGAGATCGCGGCGCTGGCGCCCCTGCTGCCGGTCCTGTGCGTGCAGGGGACGGAGGAGGCGCGCTCGGCCTGCGATCCGCCGCCGCCGGGGGTCGCGCGCCTGGCGCTGCCGGGCGGCCACCACCTGGGCAAGGCCTACGACCGGGTGGCGGCGGCGATCCTGGAGCTGGCCGGACCCTGAGGCTCAGAGCAGGATCGAGGCCTCGAAGACGATCATCGCCACCACGCCGATGGTGATCGCGATCGAGACCGCGCCGGCGACCAGGCCCGCCAGCAGCACCACGCCGTCCTCCTCGATCAGGCCGAAGGCGCAGATCAGGATCGAGATCGCCGGCCCCCAGGCGCTGAGCGGGATCGGCAGGAACAGCGCCACCGAGATCAGCAGCAGGCCCACGCCCAGCAGCCGCTCGCGCCCCGGGGCGAAGGGGGCGGGGAAGCGGGGCTTGAGCACGCGCTCGACCGCGCTCATCACCGGGCGCAGGCGGTGGATGATGCGGCGGAAGGCCTCGCGGCTGACCTCGATCGCCATCACCCGGCGCGGCAGGGTCACGCTGCGCCGCCCGCCGCAGAGCTGCAGCGACAGCAGGATCAGCGGGATCGCGGTGACCAGCGTGGCGCCGATGGGCAGCGGCAGCATGTTGACGATGGCGAACAGCAGGAAGGTCCAGCCGAAGGACCGCTCGCCCAGCGCCGCGAGGATCTCGCCGACGGTGATCTTCTCGGCCCCGCGGCGGGAGTTCGCCGCGCGCAACAGCGATAGGGCCAGCGATCGCCTGCCGAGCCCGCCCGTCGCCTGCATGATCCGCTCCGCCCTTCTCGCCGTCGCCGGAGGGGGCTCTCCCCGCCGGACCGCTCAGATGGGGGCGGCGCGCCGCGGGCCGGATGCGACCCTGCGTCTCCCCCGAGCCCGGGCGCCGCGCCCGTTGCGCAAGGCGTGTGCGCCTATCGGCGCGCCGGGGCAAGCCCTGTCGCGCGTGCCGGGACGGGAGGGCCCCTCCCTCCGGCGCTCCCCGACGCGCCGCTCCCCGGCCCGCAACCGCGCGCCGTGCGCCCCGCAGGCCCGCCCCGGGGCCTTGCGTGGCTCGCCGGCGGCGAGAGGGCGGGCGGGGGCGTGCGGCCGGCGCAGGGACGCGCGGCCGGGAGCGGGGCTCAGAACGGGAGGCTTCGCGGGGTGATCTGATCGGCGGTGCGGCCGAGGTGGTCGCGGGCGGGGACGCCCTCGATCATCCGGGCCTGGGCCTCCTCCAGCCGGGCGCAGGCGGCGTCGTGGTCGAGGGTCAGGACCCGCCCGTCCGCCACCACCTGCCGGCCGTCGACGAAGACGTCGCGCACCGCCCGGTCGGCGGCGTGGAACACCAGGCTGCGCAGCGGGTCGTGCAGCGGGCGCATCCAGGGGTTCGCCAGGTCCACCAGCACGACGTCCGCCTTCATCCCCGGCGCCAGCCGGCCGATGTCGTCGCGCATCAGCGCCGTCGCCCCGCCGACGGTCGCGGCATGGAACACCTGGTCGAGGGAGGTCGCCTCGACGTCGCGCCCCGCGATCCGCGCGAAGGTGGAGACCTTGCGCATCTCCTCGATCATGTTGTGGGGGCTGCAGTCGGTGCCGATGCCCATGGTCACGCCCGCGCGCACGTAGTCGCCGAAGTTCTCCATCAGGTGCGAGTAGCGCGAGAACGGCGTCGGGCAGTGCGCCACCGCCGTGCCGCTGTCGGCGAGGATGCCGAGGTCCTCGTCCGTCACCCAGCGGATCCAGGAATGCCGGTCGAGGAACATGGCGTGGCCCAGGATCGTGCCCGGCGCCAGCACGCCGAGGTCGTTCGCCCACTGGATCGGGGTGCGGCCGTGGCGGCGCAGGATCTCCTGCACCTCCCACACGCCCTGGGCGGCGTGGAACGTATAGGGGATCTTGCGCTCGCAGGCCGCGTCGAAGGCGTCGCGCAAGAGGTCGGCGGTGCAGTTCTCGATCTGGGAGGGCGAGACGACGCCGGTCAGGCGGCCGGTGGGATCGTCCGCCAGCCCGTCGATGAAGGCGAGCGCGGCGTCCAGCCCCTCGCGCCCCGCCGCCTCGTTCCAGGCGAAGTCGAGCCGGTGGTCGACCTCCAGCTTCCAGGTGCCGGAGCCGAAGGAGGGGGCGAGGAAGCCGCGCAGGCCGCTCTGCGCGAAGAGGTCGGTCCAGCGGGGGAACAGCCCGCCGATGTCCATCAGGGTGGTGACGCCGGAGAGCAGGAGCTCGCAGGCCGCCGCCTCGAACCCCGCCTCCAGGTCCTGGTGGCTGAAGCCGCCGAAGGCCTGGCTGCGTTCGTAGAGGCCGGTCATGTGGTGGTGGCGCACGCCGTGCTCCTCGCGCAGGCCGCGCTGGACGGGCTGGTTCTGCGGGTGGGCGTGGATGTCGACGAGGCCGGGCATGACCATCAGGTCGCCGCCGTCGATCGTGTGCTGCGCCTCGCCGGGGAAGTCGGGGCCGACGTGGACGATGCGGTCGTCCGTGAAGGCCACGTCGACGTCGCGGGCGTAGACGTGGCGGGCGCGGGCGGCGTCCCAGACGACGGCCCAGGCGGCGTTGCGGACGAGGGTGGTCGGCATGGGCGTCTCCGGCGGCTCGCGGGGAAATACGGGGGCTTCGCTGGACGATAAGCGGCGGCCGGCGGCCCGGGCAAGCGCTGTCCGGACAGGACGGCTGGACCTGCGCCCGGCGGCGCGGCATTCAGGGGGCGAGAGGTCAGCGGGAGGGCGCCATGGGCGAGACGTGGAAGGTCGGCGTGATCGGCCTGGGGATCATGGGACGGCGGATGCTGGAGCACATGGGCCGGCATCCCGCCTTCGAGGTGGTCGCCGCCTGGGACCCCTCGGCCGAGGCCTGCGCGGCGGCGGCGCGGATCGGGCCGGGGATGATCGTCGGCTCGGCGGAGGCGGCGATCGAGGCCGCCGACGTGGTCTATCTCGCCTGCCCGCCCGCCCCGCGGAAGGCCTATGCGCTGGCCGCCGCGGCGCAGGGCAAGGCGGTGTTCCTCGAGAAGCCCTTCGGCGTGGACGTGGGCGAGAGCCGGGATCTGGCCGCGCGGCTGGCGGCCTCGGGCGTGCCGGCGGCGGTGAACTTCACCCAGGCGGCGGGCGAGGCGCTCGCCTCGGTGCTCGGGGACGAGGCGCGGGGCGAGGATCGCGGCATCGACATCGTGGTGACCTATCCCCATTGGCCCCGCGCCTGGCAGGTCGAGGCCGACTGGCTGCGCTTCGCGGCCGAGGGCGGCTATGTGCGCGAGGTGATCTCGCACTTCCTGTTCTTCTCGGCCCGGGTGCTGGGGCCGCTGCGGCTGGTCTGGGCGAGGCCGACCTGGCCCGCCGATCCGGCGCTGTGCGAGACGCATGTCGCGGCCCGGCTGGAGAATGCGGCGGGCGTTCCGGTCTCGGTCTTCGGCTCGGTCGGGGGCGTGCAGCCGGACCGGCAGGAGGTGACGGTGACGGGGTCCGCGCGGAGCTGGCGGATCTCGGACTTCTACCGCACCGCGGTCTCCGACGGCGGCCCCTTCGAGGCGGCGGGGGAGGAGCCGGAGGACCCGCGGGCGACGAGCCTGCGCGCCCAGCTCGACCACCTCGACCGGATGATGCGGGGCGAGAAGCACCGCCTCGCCACCGTCGAGGAGGCGCTGGCGGTGCAGGAGCTGGTCGAGGCGATGCTGGCGCGTTGACCCGCCTGCCGCGCCTCGCCCGCCCCGGGCGGCGCCCCGGGCCTGACCCGGGGCCTTGCCCGACGCCCCCCCGCGCCGCCCCCATCCTGACGCTACGCCCCCGCCGACGCGCCCCGGGCTTGACCCGGGGCCTCCTCCCCACCGTCGCGCCGGGCGCCCCGTGGAAGGCGTCCCGCGGCGCCGCCGCCCGGCCCCCGGGGCGGGCCCTGGGGCAGGCCCGGGGCGGGCCGGAGGACGGAAGGCGAGTCGCGGCGGAGGGCGGGAGCGCTTCGTGGCCCCGGCGCGGGCGGGCCGGCATCTCGACGCAGGCGGGGGGCCTTTCGTTCGGGGATGGTCCGGACCATTATCGCGGCTTCTGTTTCCCCGGCGACCGGCTGCGGCCGCCGCTATCCGATGACTGGAGACGACGTGACGACGGTGCTGAGCTGGGACGAGTGGTCCGCGCGCGATGGTCTGGGCCTGGCCGAGCTGGTGCGCGCCGGCGAGGTCAAGCCCGAGGAGCTGGACGCCCAGGCCGCCG
>Ga0310345_10000624_pt1 | contig 48258 bp, 56 predicted proteins | sample HC15DNA20500_MG_FD_204667 | JGI IMG/M metagenome (GOLD analysis project Ga0310345, IMG submission 204667) | Marine microbial communities from station ALOHA, North Pacific Subtropical Gyre - HC15-DNA-20-500_MG | ecosystem: Environmental > Aquatic > Marine > Oceanic | place: Pacific Ocean: North...
TATTTACTTGGTTTTCCAAAGAAGACCATGCCAATCATTCTAAAGCTATAAAACGCAGTCATGACCGCAGTGATGCTTGCTATAGCGTAAAGAGAGATGAGAGTCATAGAACTTTCTACACCAAGAAGAGAAGCTAATATTGCATCTTTGCTCCAGAAACCGCTAAGAAGAGGAATACCAGCCAATGAACCAGCAGCTATCGTCATCGCAACAAAAGTTATAGGCATTTTAGTACGCAGACCTCCCATGTCAGTCATATACTTGGTATGAGTTCCGTGGATTATTGCGCCAGCTGCCATGAATAATCCAGCCTTGAATACTGCATGACTAGCGAGATGGAAGAATCCTGCAACATAACCTGCAATAAAATTAGAAGTCATCCCTGCAACTCCAAAGGCCAGCATCATATATCCAATCTGAGAAACAGTAGAATACGCAAGGACTTTCTTTAGTTCCTTAGACACCATAGCTTGAGATGCCGCCAAGAATGCAGTAATTGCTCCAATCCAAGCAACAAATTCAAAGAATGGCATTATGGTAGCAACATTTTCTACAGCAGTAATAAAAATAGGACCAATACGTGCAATTAGAAAAACGCCAGCTTTGACCATTGTTGCTGCGTGAATTAAAGCAGATACAGAAGTTGGACCTGCCATAGCATCAGGTAACCACTCGTGCAATGGAAACTGTGCAGACTTTCCTATAGCTCCACCGAAGATGAATACAGCAACAGGAATCAATAATCCTGATTGTGCAAGATCTACAGCCCAACCATGACTTTCAGATAGTTTGACGAAATCAAAAGTTCCAGAGAAGAAGAACAGAGTAAGAATGCCAATAAGAAATGACACATCACCAACTCTTGTCATAAGAAAAGCTTTGCTACCGGCGTGCGTAGGTGAAAATGCAAGAGGTATTCCCCAGGCTTTTTTTCCGACAGTTCCAACATAATCTTTCTTGAGGTCTTTGTTCCAGAAACTGATCAGGCCATAAGAACATAAACCGACTCCTTCCCATCCAAAGAATAATTGAAGGAAATTATCGGAAAAGATAATGAGTTGCATGCTTCCGATAAAGAATACCATCAGGAACCAATATCTGGTCATGTTTTCTTCTCCCTTCATGTAACCAAGACTGTAAATCATAATTGAGAATGATAGCCAACCAACTATGTTTGACATTAGTATACTTAATGGGTCAGCTAGGACACCGGCGGTAATATCCAATGCAGCAATCCACATAACTTGGTGATGGAAGGTTTCTCCTGCAATTGCAAGAGGCAGCATCAATGCACAAAGAATAGCAGAAACTAGTGTCAGAGATATCGCATAATAATCTCTGATTTTGTTACCAGCACGGGCAACTACCGGCATTAATAATGCTCCAAGAATTGGAACGGCAAACACTAACCAAGGAATAAGAAGATTAATTTCTGCGGACACTATTTCATTCCTCCGAAAGCAGATTGAAGCAATGGAATAAGACCATCAGTAATAACTGAAGGGAATATACCAATTAGAAGAGTTAAAGCACAAAGAAATAGTAATGGAATGGTCATTAACAAAGAAGGATCTTTTATATTTTCAAAATCTTTTGGGAGTTTTCCAAAGAAGACTTTACGCATAGTAAGTAAAGCATAGCCTGCAGTTATCGGAGTTACAGCTAATGCCAGAGCAGCAATAATTAACTTAGATGTAGAACCGCTTTCCAAAGCACCGCCAAATGCACCAGCAAATATCATCCATTCAGATTGGAAACCATTTGTAGGAGGAACACCTATGATAGCAAGAAAACCAATCATAGCAGCAATAGCGGTAATAGGAAGTTTACTTCCTAAACCTCCTAATTGTTTAATACTTCTTACACCACCTGTTTGCATGATTATCGATCCTGCGGCCATGAACAGAAGAGCTTTACCAGTTCCATGACTAACATAATGAAATACTGAACCAGTTACTCCCAAATAATAGAGAGAACTCATACCAAAGATTATGTAACCCATTTGACTAATACTAGAATAAGCTAAAAGTCGCTTAAGATCGTCTTGAGTATAGGCCATCAAGCCTCCATAGATCATCGTAATAATACCCCATATTGAAATCACAAAAACAATATTTTGATAAATTGATGGAAGTATGAATAGAAATATTCTAAGAAATGCGTATGCGCCAATACCAATCATGGCAGGAGAAAGTAATGCACTAATTGGAGTGGGCGATTCTGCATGAGCATATGGTAACCAAACATGAAGACCAGCTGCAGCAAGTTTCACAAGTAATCCAAAACTTATTGCAATTGCAACCCATATTCTTATTGAACCGGGTAGTCCACTTTCTGCAATCTCAACAAAATTAAAACTTCCTCCATAATAACCAACAGTTAGTATTCCAGCCAGTAAAGAAACAGCGCCAACATGAGTCCATAAGAAATACATAACTGAAATTTTTTGTCTTTCTCCGTATCCAAATTCAGAGATTAAAAAGAATGACGGGATCAGCATGAGTTCAAAAAATATGTAAAATTGAATAAGATTTGTAGCTAATACAGTTCCAAGCATACCAGCAACGTATATCAAATACAGGCTATAATATAGTGCAAGTTTTCGATTCATTGCATCTTGCGAAAACTTTTTTTTAGAATCGTGAAATTCTTCTTTTATCCTATGTTCCATGTATGGCATTGAATATATAGCCAAAGTTGTGGAGAGAATCATAATTATTGCTGCAAAAGGAAAGCTAAGTCCGTCTAAATAAAGTCCGAAATAACCAATAGGTTCCCAAGAATAGCTCTCTAATCTAACTTCAGAGAATAAAGAACTATTAGAAGTGCCAATTCCAGAATATATCAATAACCCAGTACTATAAAGTAAGGTTAGAAATGCAACCCAACCAACATTTTTTCCGATTCGAATACCAATCAAATAAATAATAGGAGCAATAAGTATAGGCAGAAAAACAGCTTGTATTAATAGCAAATTCAATATCACCCTTTTAATTTCTTTAATTCTAAGACGTCAATGTCATGATTGAGACGAAATGCCTGTACAATAATTGCCAAGCCAATTGCAGCTTCTGTCGCAGCTAAAGCAATTGCAAATAATGAAAAAGTTTGACCTGCAACTAATGGTGAATCAGAATAACGTGCAAAGGCTATAAAATTAATTAGAGCGGCATTAATAATAATTTCTACAGAAAAAAGTAACCTTATTGCATTACGTTTAGAGATTAAACCATATACTCCAACGGATAATAATGCCAATGATAAAATAAAATAATTAATTAATGGTTCCAGTTAAGTTCTCCGTCCTTCAAATTTTGCCATTGTAAGTGCGCCAATAATAGAAACAGCAAGAGCTAAACCAGTTAATTGTAAAATCAACCAGTACTCATTTACAATTTGTGCGCCAATATCATAAAAGCTAGCAATTGATGATTGATCAGGGTATTGATTACCAAGACCTGTAGAAAGAGAAAAGTATGCCATAGTAATGAATAACAAAAGGCCACCAACAATACCTAAAATTCTTTCATTTCCAGCTTGAACTGATGCCCATTTTTCTCTTCTTACAAGCATAATAACGAAAACAATTAGAATTGCGATAGAACCGACATAAACAAGAACTTGAAATATAGCTACAAATAATGCGTCAAGAAGAATAAAAATTCCTGCAACTCCAAGGAAAGAAAGAGCTAAAGCGACAGCTCCATAAACTAATTCACGTGATTCTAAAGCCAATATAGCAAAGATAATCGTGAGTAAAGAAATAGTAAGAAATAAAATGTCAGTCATGATAGGCACCTCGATCATCGGGAATCAACTTAACATTACCCTTCTTTTCAGGAAATACAGCCAACTGGAATGGAGTATGAACAAGTTTTCGTTTATCAGTAGCTGATAATTCATATTCAGGAGTCATAAAGAGGCAGTCAAAAGGACAAGCGTCGACACAAAAACCACAAAAAACACATCGGCCATAATCAATTTGTGGCATAATATTTTTTGGATTTGTAGGCCAACTACCTTCAACTTTCACCATATCAATACAATCAGCAATATTTTCACATGCAATAGCACATAGAGAACATCCAGTACATTTGTCAGTATAAAGAATATGTCTTCCCTTAAAACCAGGACTTCCTGTTTCTGTTTTTGCATCATAAGTATAACCTGACTCAATTTCTAAATGCTCTTCGGGATATTTTAGAGTCATACGTCTTTTAAAGACATTACGAAGTCCTACAACGAAAGCGCCAAGAATTCCAGAAATAAGTTTGTAATTCATCAAATAACACCCAGTGATGATTCAATAACTGCTATAAACAGATTAATAAAGGATAGTGCAATTAACCAAGCCCAACCAATTCTGATTAATTGATCTAGACGTAATCGAGGTAAAACAGCGCGTGGAAATATTATAAGTGAAATAACAAAAAACAATTTAGTCAACAACCAAACTACAGGTGGAAGAAAAGCAGGACCATTCCAACCTCCTAAGAATAACAACGTAAATAGTAAAGCAAGGACATAGAATTTTATATAAACGCCAAGTTGTAATAATCCAAAATGCATTCCGGTGTATTCAGTTAACCAGCCAGAAACTATTTCAGTTTCAGCCTCTGGTAAATCAAAAGGAACTCTTTCAAGTTCAGATAATATAGTAATATAGAAAATTATTGCACCAAGAAATTGTGGAATAATAAACCACATATTTTTTTGTGCTTCAACTATTTCCATAAGATCGAATGAACCAGTTAGAACTACTACACCAAGAATTGATATAAGCATAGGAATTTCATAAGCGGCAAGCTGATGTAATGCTCTAAGTCCTCCAATGAAGGCGAATTTATTACTACTAGCCCACGCAGCAATAAGAACAACTAAAGGACTAAAACCGATTATTGCGAAAGGAATTAACAAACTGAAGTCTGAACGAGCAATATAGATAGTTGGAGATAGAGGTATAACAGCAAGCAATGAAGCTCCTAGGGCAAGACTAAGAATAGGTGCAGCCCAAAAGAATGCCTTGTCTGCCTTTTCTGGTACAATGAGTTCTTTCCCAAGAAGTTTAAACAAATCTGCAATAGGCTGCAAAAATCCTTCAAACCTTCCTGCATATAGTGGCCCCACCCTAAGTTGGGTTTTAGCAATTAATTTGCGTTCATAAAGAATTGTGATAGTAGCAACAAGTGCGGCAAATGTAAAACCAGGAAATGCAACAACTTTAAAAAAAGTTGATGACGGACCAAGACCTAATTCTTCAACTAATTTTAGAGCTTTTATTGGATCAATGCTAGCAGTTAATATTTCATTAACAGTAGTCACATCAATACCAAAAATTGGAACAAGTAAAAATAATATTGGAAAGATGATTAAAGGAGATAATAAAATAAACCAAAATAGAAGTGCAAGTATACGTTTAACAAATTCTTCAAATGTCTCAATCATAACTCTCACCTATCAGCTTCAACAGGCCAATAATCTAGACTCCAATATATGGCAGGCATATCAGCAAGTCTAGAACCAATTAACAAATGCGACATTCCAATTAAATTTCTAAATGAAGGAACACTAATTTTTACACGATAAGGTATTTTATCGCCGTCACTAACTATATGATAAAACATTGTTCCTCTAGCTGCCTCGGTACGGACAAATGCTTCTCCAGGTTCACCGCGCATAACTCCACCAAGAACTTGTTTAACAGGTCCTGGTTCAATAAGATCAAAAACTTGTTTAATGATATTCATGCTTTGTTGTAGCTCACGTAATCGTACAACACATCGAGCATAGGAATCACCTTCTTGTCGTGTTGGAATATCAAAATCAACTTTTTTGTACATACAATATGGTTCGTCTTTTCGAGTATCGGAATCAACACCAGATGCACGAAGATTAGACCCGGTAATACCAAGTCTTATAGCGTCATCTTTCTTTAAGACACCAATTCCTTCAGTTCTTGCAGCCATAAGAGGATTATTAAAAAATATTTTTTCATATTCTTTAATACGTTTTTCAAAATAATCAAAAGTTTTTAGCGCTCTTTCTTTGAAATTAATCGGAATATCGTTCCTTACACCACCAGGAACAATATATGAGAAAGTCACTCGAGTTCCGCCAATCGATTCAGCAAGATCAATAAACAGTTCTCTATCACCCATAGGCCACATAAACATAGTAGAATGACCAAGAAATATTCCATATATTGCAAGCCAATATAAATGAGAAATAATACGGTTTAGCTCTGCCATTATCATTCTTATATATTCTGCTCGAACAGGAGGTTCTACTCCAATGATTTTTTCTGCAGCAAGAACATAAGGCAAGGTTACACCACTTGCGTCAATAATAACTGGACGTTCAAGATGTGGAATATTTTGTATATAGTCTCTGTACTCAGCCATCTTTTCTGCACCGCGATGTACATAACCGGGATCAGGTTTAGCATCAACAATATAATCTCCATCAACTGTAACAATAATACGAAAATGACCAGAACCAGGATGTTGTGGACCAACATGAAGAACCAGTCTATCACCACCCTGATCTACAACGTTCATTACTGAGTTTGGCATTTTGTCAACCTCTTCCCGGTAAATGGAAGTCTTTTCTTAATGGAGGTATATCGTCCCAGTCTTCAGGTAATAATAATTTTTCCATTCTAGGATGATTAATGAATGTAATTCCAAAATTTTCAAATGTCTCTTGTTCATGGAATTCAGCACTAGGCCATATATCTATTAAAGTTTCAATTTCAGGTTTATCCTTAGGAATTGTAGTCATAAGACTAAAAATAATACTACGGAATTTTTTAATAGAAACACAAATTATGTGATATTCAACTCGAAATTCATTATTGTCAGGATAATCTGTTCCACCTTGAGAAATAACTTGGTCAAAACCTAATTCTTTTACAGCCTGTGCTAAATTTCTAAAATTGTCACTAGTAGTTGAAAATTTAATGCGATTGGGTTTAACATATTCCTCTTTAATTGTCGTGTTAAATTTCTTTTTCAAACTTTCTATTAATGCAGTTTCAATTTTAGTTTTTTTGGGCATTTGCTTAATTTATTACACCTTAGATTTCCTTATTTTATTTTGAAGTTCAATAATTCCCTGGATAAGAGTCTCGGGTCTAGGAGGACATCCTGGTATGTATACATCAACAGGAACAATTTTGTCAACGCCTTGAAGAACATTATATGAATCAACATACAAACCTCCAGAGATTGCACAAGCACCCATAGCTATAACCCATTTAGGTTCAGGCATTTGTTCATAAACCCATTTCATTCTTGGAGCCATCTTTCGAGTAACAGTTCCTTGAACAACGAGTACATCACATTGTCGTAATGAACCAAAAGCTTCCAACATTCCAAATCTTTCCAAGTCATGTCTAGGACCGGAAGCAGCACCAAATTCAATACTACAACATGCAGTTTCTAGATGAACAGGCCATAATGAATACAATCTTCCCCAATTAATTAAATAACGCAATGGTTCCCTTACATTTTTTTCAATAGCATTTCCAAATAGATCACTAGTTTTTGCTACTAACAAATTTAAAGTCGGATCGTTTACCAATTTTCTCTCTTCCCTGCAAGATCTAATGCATATACCATTGGAATTAGTATTACAGCCAAAAATGGTAACAAACTAGTTAAACTCTGAATACCCAAATTTGTAAATGACACTCCCCAAGCAAATAAAAACATAACTGTAACATCAAAAATAACAAACATAATCAAGTACGAATAATACTGCATAATCAAATGAATACGAGATTCTCCAGTAGGCGGTTGACCTGCTTCAAAAGTCTGTAATTTGATTGGATTTCTCTTTTTTGGAGCAAATAAGACAGGAATTATAAGTGTAGGAAGAGAAAAAATGATTCCGGCAAGCGCCATTATCACAACGAACCCGAATTCAGGAGAAACCATAATTTAATACAACTCGTAAATTTATTTAAATTTATTTAAAGATTAAGAAAAAAATTAATGTTGGTGTAAAATAAACATAAAATAATTTTTTCAGGTTTATGATGCTCGCCATGTATGAGAACATTTGACGCATCTAAAAAACTGAGTAGAAGCTTCTTCCAGACTACTTGTCTGTTTTTCCCAGAAATATGCGGAATCATTACCGCATTTATAACAGTTTACACTAGTAGTGGGCATTGATTGCAATTCCTGTGTTTTTTTACTAATAACTTTTATAGATTTTGATTCGTCACTGATTTCTGTAACTTTAACATTCTTAGATGTTTCAGAATATCCACAAATTTCACTAGAACATGCTAAAATAATCTTAGATTTTGATTTAGACTCATCGCTGGGTTTTTGGGGCTTCATTTTTGCATTACAGTTAGGGCAGAATTCCATATATCACACGACCGTAAAATATTACGACTATTATTTACAAATTAATTATATAAATTTTATCTTTATTTGACTAATGGAAGAAATTTACTCAATTCTTCTATATTCTTTATATAGCCACGTGAAGCACGCGAGAGAATACGACGATATCGAGTGTCAATACTGGAAATACGTTCAAAAGTTTTAATTATTTTACTAGTAAGTCGTCTACCTTCGTGATCATAGTCAAATAACAAAATCAATTTATGATAGATACGAGATTGACGTGAAAACTTTGAAAGATTATTGTTATTGCAATATTCAATAATGTTTCCAGTAAAACCAAGGGAAATTAAGGCTTGAACATCATTCTTGCCTTCCACAACAAGAACAGCTCCCTGTTGACTTTCATGATTGAGCTGATTTATAAAACCTGAAAGGAATTCTATAAATTCATAATCGTGAGTTAATTTCACTATATATAATACAATAAAATATATTATAATGTTTTACTATTTTTTTATTATTTCAATAAGTGGTATAAACAGTATAGGAATCAATGTCCCAATAACTATTCCAAAAACCATATGAGTCATTGATGGATCAAGAAATGCACCAAGACCGTTAGAGAAAGCATGTGAAATACCTGCGCCAATCAGACCACCTAATGTTCCTTTAGAACGTCTTTTAAGAAATGATTGAAAATTTCTAAAAGATTTAGATTGATTAGAAAATTTATGAAGTCTATATTCTATATTGATACCGGTATAAGCACCAATTAGTAGAATAAAATTATCAACAAATCCAAAAATTAAGCCATCAGGTATTTGCATTACGAATTCTCTCAATTAATGGAATAAAGAAAATAGGAATAAGTGTACCAATAACTATTCCAACAAACATTCCATTCATAGTTGGATCAATTAATGCACCAACTCCATCAGAAATAGAATTACCAATAGTCGCTCCTAACACTCCACCAAGAACTCCACTAGATTGCTTGTTAAGAAATTTTTCAATACTAACTCCTGTATACGCGCCAATCAAGAGTAAAGAATTATCAACAAATCCAAAAATTAAGCCGTTAGGTAACATGGCAATGTATTCAGCAATCATTCTTTATAATTAATCACAACTAGTATATAAAATCTAAACATTAATTAAGACCTATTCCAAGAATTTCTTTTGCAATAATCATTCTCTGTATATCATTAGTACCTTCATATATTTCAGCAATAAACGAATCACGAAAACCTCTTTCGATTTCAGTGCCGTCTTGAATTCCTAAAATACCCTGTATTTCTATTACTCGAGTAATTGCACGTGAAGCAACTTCCGAAACATATGCTTTTGAAATTGCAGATCCTCGAGAAACACGATCACGTAATTGACGAGGAACTTTTTCTTTTGATTCAATTATTTCGTAATATTTTTCTAATTCCATCAGATTATTGTAAACAAGATACTTCGAGGCATAAACTTCCATAACAACATCGGCTAATTTCCATTGAATTGACTGTCTATTTGCAAGGTTACCACCTTCACTTTGATTTTGTCGAAGATAATCAATACACAAGTCAAGAGCACGCTGCGCAGCTCCTAAAGAACCAACTGCAAGAGTAATACGACCACCGTCAAGTGTTGACAATGCGATCATAAAACCGGTTCCTACATCACCAAGAATATTTTCTTTTGGTACTTTACAATTTTCAAAAATCAATTCTGCAGTAGAAGATGCTCTCAAACCCATCTTTTTTTCCTTTTTACCAACAGTAAAACCAGGTGTATTTTTTTCAACAATAAATGCAGTAATACCTCCCATCGGTCCAAGAGATTTATCATTAGCAGCAAATACAATTACAAAATCTGCGTGATCTCCATTCGTACAAAAAATTTTACTGCCATTTAAAATAAAATCTTCTCCTTCAGGTGTTGCTGTTGTTTGTAAATTCGCTGCATCACTACCGGCACTAGGTTCAGTTAAAGCAAAAGCACCAAGTGATTCTCCAGAAGATAGAGAAGGTAAAAATCTATTCTTTTGTTCTTGAGTACCATATAATATTATAGGTGTAACACATAATCCCAAATGCGCGCCAAGTATTGTTGCGTGTGATGCACAAATAGCACCGAGTTCTTCTAACAAAATACCATATTCAATCTTTGATAATCCCAATCCACCATAATTTTTTGGAACAGTTAAACCAAAATACCCACGATCAGACATTTTTTTTATATTATCGAAAGGAAATTCTTCGTTTTTATCATATGTATTGATTGAAGGTAATATCTCACTATGAAGAAATTCCCGAGTATCACGACGAAATTTATCCTGTTCGTCTGTAAATGAAAATTCAAATGGCATTATTATCTAAAATAAATCTAATTACTTTAAGGGTATCGCAAAGATTTGAGTCAGACTAATCGACAAAAGGCTTTGAGACTAAAACACGTAAATCGTCATTGAGGTCGCAAAGTGATTTTACTGTTTCAGCGTCACGAACAATCCTTTCAATAGGATAATCTTTGATATAACCATAACCTCCATGAACTAGTAGAGCGTTTTTAGTACTGCGTTGAGACATTTCAGTTGAAAGGATTTTTGTAATTGCTGCCAATCGAAAAACATCAGAACCATCATCTTTCATTAAAGAGATCTTTTCTAACATGGCAGTAGAGGTTTCAATATCAATAGATATACCTGCTAGTTTACTTTGTATAGCTTCAAACTTACTGATTGGTTTTGAAAATTGTTGGCGTTCATTAGAATATTTAACAGCTTGATTAAGACTAGATTCCATTATACCAACACTGATAGCACTAAGACCAAGCCAAACACATTCTTGAATTAATTTAATAATTTTAGATGTAGCGTCAAAAGAACCAATTAAGTTTGTCTTAGGTACACTACAGCTATAAAATGAGATAGGAGCAGATTTAGTTCCACGTAAACCAACTGTATTAATCGGTTTTCCTATAGAAATACCAGGATTATCTTTCTCGACTAACAAAAAACCAGAATCTTTACCAAAATTACAAAGTACAAGAAAGTGATCAGCGATTTCTCCGTTAAAAACAAATTTTTTGGTTCCACTTATAGAATAGCTATCACCTTCGTCCATAGCCTCAGTGTTAATGTTCTTAATATTGAGGGTACTACCATCATCACCAATTACAGCAGTGCCAAGTTTTTTACCAGTATTAAGATCATTCAATAAACGTTCTTGTTGTTCGCTGCTACCAAACTGTGTCAAGGATTGAACAGAAAGTATATTCTGAAACATTAAGAGAGAAGACAAAGATGGTGAGTATTTTGCAAGTTCAAGAATTCCATGAATAAATGTAGAGAAACTAGTTTCAGCTCCATTGAACTTGCTTGAACCTAACATTCCAAACAGACCTAATTCAGAAATCTTTTCTAAAAGTGAGGCAGGTATATCAGAATTGTTATCAATACTGGAAACAATCGGATTAATTTCGTTTTCGCCGAAATTCATGATTACTTCCTTAATCATTTCTGTTTCTTCATTCGAAGATGACAATTTATTCATAATACATAATCATAGAATAAGAATCTTATCCAAAAAGATGGCAAATTCATACTAGGATTAATACAAAAATAAGACTTTATCAACTGCCAAGAATAACAAATTTTTGCAGTGTGTAATATAAAATGATTATGAAAGGAACGTATTTTCTATTAGGAATAAATTTTCTATTTTTTATAATTTTCAATATAATATTAGGAAGTTTTGTATGTGGAGATATACCTTGGAGAATGTTTTGTATAAAAAGTGAATATCTGTTTCAATTTGCTCAAGTTAATCAATTAATATTTGAAGGAAAAAATTTATACCAACTAATTACAAAAATATTTGTTCACATAGCAATATTACATTTTTTATTGAATATGTTTAGTTTATGGTTTTTTGCAACAAGATTAGAAAAAAGCTCTAGTTCTATATTTCTAGTTGTTGTATTTTTATTATCTGGTTTTTCCACAAGTATTACAAACTTACTTCTTGGAACAATTATTTCAGCCGGTGCGTCGGGAGCAATTTTTGGAATTGCAACAGTATTTACAATCTTAAATTGGAATGAAAAAAACACTAAACTATTTTTCATAGCGTTTTTAATATTCATACATTCACCAGCGCTACTTGGATCAAGTATTAATTATCTATCACATTTTACAGGATTGACGTGTGGTGCAATACTTGGATTAATCAGAATTCAACAAAGTAAAAAATTCCATTAACTACTTTTTTATTCTGCCAAATTAAATGGAAAACATGAACAAAGTATTCTTGCTAAGTGCGGCAGGAACAAAATATGGAAAAGCTAACTTAACTGCAAGAGATTTATCGATGTTAGCTTCAAAACGTGCAATCGAAAATGCAGGAATAAATCCGCAAAATATACAAGCTGCATTTGTAGCAAATGCATTTGGTATGGCCGAGAAGCAAGGTCATTTAGGTCCATTGTTAATGAGTAGTCTAGGAATTCCTCATGTTCCATCATCAACTATTGAGGCAGCTTGCTGTAGTGGTGGTTCTGCATTTAGAGAGGCTTACATTAATGTTGCATCTGGCTTTTACGATGTGATGTTGGTAGTTGGCACTGAAAAAATTAGTCATCTCGATACACTGACAGCAACGACTTACTTTTCATATGGAGGAGATTATTGTTTTGAAGGTAATTCAGGCGCATCGTTTCCTGGTTTGTATGCAACAATGGCAAGATCACATATGAATGAATACGGTACAACAGAAGAAGAATTAGCTGCTGTAGCAGTGAAAAATCATGATAACGGTGTATTAAATGATAAAGCACATTTACAAAAAAAGATCACTATAGATGAAGTTTTAAAGTCCCCAATAGTAGCAGATCCTCTAAAGCTTTATGATAGTTGTCCATTTTCAGATGGTGCAGCTGCAGCAATAATTGCAAGTGAAGATTTTATGAACAAAAATAATTTGCAAAAACGTGTATCCATCAAAGGTTCTGGAAGGTCAGGAGGGGAAGGTTCACTACATACAAGAAAAAATATTAATAGTTTAGAATCCACGGTTAGAGCTTCAAGAGAAGCATTAAAACAAGCAGGTATTAATATAAAAAAAATTGATTTTGCAGAAGTTCATGATTGTTTCACAATAGCTGAAATTATCGCAATGGAAGATATCGGAATATTTGAAAAAGGTGAGGCAAGCAAGGCTGCACTAGAGGGAAGAACCGCGATTAATGGCGAGATTCCAATAAACCCATCAGGTGGTCTTAAATCAAAAGGTCATCCTGTTGGTGCAACAGGAGTTGGACAAATAGTGGAAGTTTATGAACAATTAACTGAAAGTTCTACTCAAAGACAAGTTAAAAATGCAAATATTGGTTTAACACACAATGTTGGTGCAACAGGAGGCAGTTGTGCTGTACATATTTTTGAGAGGGAATAATATGTCTGACGATTCTGTTTTTGTAGAAGATATAATTGAAGCAACTAAAGAAGGAATAATCAGAGCGTATGAATGTACAAAATGTAATAACAAAGGAGTAGCAATACAAGCATTTTGTAAAAAATGTGGAAATAATAAGTTAGCAATTACAGAAATAAATAACGTTGGCAAAGTAATTACTTACACAATTCAGACAGTAGCTCCAGATCCATTTGTAAATGAAGTTCCATATGCATGGATAATTGTTGAATTAGAAAACGATATTAGAACAACTGGATGGATACCATTCATTTCTTCAAAAGATGAATTAAAGATTGGTCAGAAGGTAAAACTTGTTAAATCATACAAACCTGGAATGGTCTTTGAAAAAATAATTGAATAAAGTTAAATGAAATACAATAGGAATTCATTATAATGGTACTGTTTGTAAAACGTGTCGGAATAGTAGGAGGAGGAGCCATGGGAAGTCAGATAGCTGATATCATGGCAATAAATGGTAAAGAAGTCATTGTAAAAGATGTATCAGAAGAATTCCTTAAGAAGACAAAAGAGAATATCGAGAAGAACTTGAATGATTTACTGGAATTTAATTTAACGCGTGCAGATAAAGAAATAACACGGATTGAGAAATCCACCCAAATAAAACTGACTGATGAGCAAAAAGAAAAAATCCGAGAAACATTAAAACCAAAATTTACCGAATCATTAAAAAAAGAAGCTTCAGACAGGATACAAACAACTACAAGCTACGAGGAATTTAGTGAAGTTGATTTAGTGATTGAAGCAATAGTAGAAAATACCAAATTAAAGCAAGAAGTATTTAGCGAATTAGATAAGCATACTCCAACACATGCTATATTGGCAACGAATACTTCGTCATTATCAATAACAGAAGTTGCGTCGGCAACCAATAAACCTGAAAAAGTTTTAGGAATGCATTTCTTTAATCCACCAATAACTTTACCGTTGATTGAAATAATTCCAGGAATAGAAACAAGTGAAGAAACAGTTAATGATATAATTGATTTTATGTCTACAATAAGAAATCATCGATATCCTATGCAACCAATTAAGGTAAAAGAAGTTCCAGGATTTTTAGTGAATAGAATATTATTTGCAATGATGAATGAAGCTTATGCGTGTTATGAGGATGGAGTTGCATCAATGCGAGACATAGATCTAGCTATGAAAGCTGGAGCAGGTATGCCAATGGGTCCATTTGAGTTATCAGATTTAGTTGGCATAGATGTAATACATCACGTACAAGAGGAAGTAAGAAAAATGGTTGGTGGAAATACTATGAATCAACCGTCACAAACAATTAGAAAGCTTTATCATGCGGGACGTCACGGTAAGAAAACAAAGAGAGGCTTTTACGATTATCGGTGAATTATATGTCAGAAAATGAATTTATAAAAATAAGAACAGAAGATGGGATTGGAATAGTTACAGTAGACCATCCGCCAGTTAACGCATTAAATTCCAGCGTATTAGAACAATTAGATAAAGCAATAGATCAGGTTGCTGAAAACAATGAAGTAATTGGAATTGTAATCACTGGAGGTGGGAATAACGCTTTTTGTGCTGGAGCAGATATTAAATCATTTTCGCAATTAACAAATCCAGATGATGTGTTAGCGGTAATTGAACTTGGTCAAAAAGTTTTCAAAAAAATTTCAAATATTGGAAAGCCTGTTGTTGCAGCAATAAATGGTGGTGCATTTGGTGGAGGAAATGAATTAGCATTATCATGTGATATTAGAATATCTTCGGACAGAGCTAGATTTTCTCAACCAGAAGTTAATCTTGGATTAATACCTGCTTGGGGAGGAACTCAAAGATTAAGTAGACTAGTAGGAGTATCAAAAGCTAAAGAACTAATTTTCACTGGTCAATTCGTTACAGCTCAGGAAGCATACAGAATTGGAATGGTAAACAAAGTAGTACCAGATGGAGAAGAGTTACGTGCCGCATCTGATATTATTAGACAAATTGCGTCAAGAGCAGCACCATTAGCAATCAAAGCTGCAAAGGAAATAATCAATAAAGGTAATGAAGAACAAACGTTGGAAGAAGGATTAAATCTAGAAGTTGAAGCAATGAAAAACCTAGTAAAAACAGAAGATATTCAAGAGGGAATAAAGTCTTTTACAGAAAAAAGACAGCCAAAATACCAAGGAAAGTAGAATTTAAATTATTAGAATTTTTATTAATAGTGATTAACATGGCAGAAATATTGGTAGAAACATTATCGTCTTCAAGTGGAGGAGCTATCTTTCAAGTTACAGTAAGAGACGGAGGTAGCCAAACAAAACATCGTGTAAGAATGAGTCACGATTTCCATCAAAAACTTGCAAATGGTAAATCCCCAGAGGAATTTATAAAAACATCATTTGAATTTTTGTTAGCAAGAGAATCTAAAGAATCAATTTTAGGAGAATTTGATCTTCCAAAGATATCAACGTATTTTCCAGAATACGAAGAAGAAATAAAAAAGATGTAACTAGTCTCCTCGATTTGGCATGTTATTAATTTCTACAGCCCTATCTGGAACAAGGTCTAACGCAGCTTCGACGTCAGATTCAGATCCATAATAGATAAGGATTTTATCTTCGTCACTAATTGGATAATCAATATCATTTAGTTCTTCTCCATTTAAGAATATCTTGAATGTTTTCTCGCCGTCATTAGAGTAGACGTTACCATGAATATCAATAGAGTTTTCTGTAATAGGAAGATCAAGCTCGTCCATAAACCAGCTTAATGGAATATTAATTGCGTGCAGATGTATTAGATCACCCTCACCAAAATGTATATGTGCATACTGACTTTTCATTGCATACTGTGATTGATTGAGATTCATTGGTTGACCATCGATGTAAATAAGAAAATCAACATGTTCGTGTGTAGAACCAATAGGACCTATTTGTGGACCTGAAAACATTTGAGTCAATCCATAAATAATAAGTAAAGCAACACCGACGACAATAACATATTTTTTCATACTAGCAAGTTGTTTGGATCTTTTTCTACTTCGTTGACGTTCTAATCGACGACGTTCTTTGTCGTGTTTCTTTTGTTGCTTTTCTTGATTACTCACAAAGTGAGATTATTAAGAAGTATAATATAAATAGATAGAATTTACTGAAGAAGTTTACGAAGGGGGCAATATAACATTGTACAAGTTTTCAGATATGAGAATGTTTTCTTCAGCTTTTATGACAAATATGATTTGAGATTTATCCTGAAGTAAGTTGTTTGTTCCTATTGCAGTAGCATTCATGGATACTTCATATTTAATGGTAGCAGTTTTACCAATAGAGAGTTTGTCGATAACTGCACTGTTATCTGAAAACGTTGCCAAGGGACCAAAAGTTTGTTCAGAAGAGACAAGAGAAAACCAATTGTTATCAGGTTCAAACTGGACTTCTATTGAGATGTCATTGATGTCAACCTGACCTAAATTTGCAATTCTTACTGCAAATTTTTCTGTCATAATATTTTGGTCGTCCTTAGTCTTTGGACGATACTCTAAATTGAAATCATCGGCAACGCCGTTTAATTCAGCGTCAACAGATACAACAAGACTGATATCTGGCCGGGTAAGCACTGGATAAAGAAAGGCGACAGATGATACAGATACAACAAATAACATAGCGTATACAGCAATTCTCAATGTAGTAGTCATAATTTTACACTTTTCTCTTGAAATTATTAAGATTTAAGATAATATAATAATTATTAATTTCTAAAAACTATCGAGTTCCTTGAATTCCATAAACAAAAATTCAGTAATTATCGGTATAGTAATAATATTATTAGGAATTGGAATATTCTTGGGTCTTGATAATGAATCAATGCAAGATAATAATTCTGCAGTTGATGAAAAAGAAAGGAGAGAACCAGAGGAATTTCATGTTAATGCAGTAAGTAAAACTGTATTCGAACCTGCAATGCTGAATTTACAAGTAGGAGATACAGTAACGTGGACAAATATAGATTCAGAGGTTCATAGCGTATCAAGTTCAAATGTCACTTCAAATGGCGGAGTATATTTTCATAAAACCTTGTTGCCAGACGAGACATACAGCGTTACGTTTGACAAACCTGGAACTTACTTCTATTCCTGTTTAATTAAATTCCACGGAATGACTGGAATAATTAGAGTAAGTGAATAACTATCAAGTCATTTCTTTACGTTTGAAAAGCAACATAGATGTCATCAATCCTACAATAATATATACAAAGAATATTCCCAAACTAAGACTCACTTCAGGAATAAAATTAGTAATAGTTTGTGACTGTCCAGGTACAAAGAGGGATGGAATTTCAATAATTTGGTCTTTTGGATATGGGACCTCGAGAATAAATATAGCAATTCCCGCAGCGAAAGTAACTGACCACCATGGTTTCAGCTCCATAGTGAGTAGAAAATAATCTAGTAATGGGAATACTAGAAAGAAGATGAAAAAGAACGAAATATACGATAGACTGCTTCCCTTGAATAAAGAGCTAATCGTAAAGGACATGGACAGAAGTGCAATAGCAAAAAGCCCTACAAAAATAAATGAAAGGAATAGATTTGGAGGCAATGCACTGTATCTAATGTAAGAAAATGCAGTAGTTATCAGATAATACAATCCAGTAACAAATGTTAATGTGATCGACGCTGCTGTAAACTTACCAAAAAGTAAACTAGTTCGAGAAATTGGATTTGTAAACAATGTATAACCAGTCTTCTCTTGAAAATCACTGGTTAGCGAATCGCCGCCGAACAATGTAACTGAGATAAGAATTAGTGTAGAAAGAAATTGTATAAAGTTAATTGTATAATTTGTGACGTCAGGTTGTTGTGCAGAAGATTCTCCTAGAAGACTAGGTACAGCGTAAATTATTAAGGTAATAACGACAGTTAATACAAAAGACGCCTTGATTTTACGACTGCGAGAGAATTTTATTAATTCAAACTTGACAATGTCTTGAAATTGCTTTGCGCGATTAATTTTTGTACGTTTCATCATTTAGCGAACAGACTCCTTTATAGTTTTAAGATATATTTCCTCCAAATCATCTGTTCCAAATTTCTTTGTAATGTGCTTAATAGTATCGGCAAAAAGCAGACTTCCTTTGTCGATGATTGCAAGTGTGTCACATATTTCTTTAATTTCGCCGATAAGATGTGAGCTAAAGAATATTGTCTTCCCTTGTTTTGTAAGATTTTTAAAAACGTCACGAATCTCAGCCATTCCTCTAGGATCCAACCCAAAGGTCGGTTCGTCCAAGAGTAAAATTGGAGGTTCGTGAAGTAAAGCCTGAGCAATGGCAAGTCTTTGTTTCATTCCACGAGAGAAAGTTCCAATTTTTTGATCAGACCAATCTTCAAGACCAACTAGTGTAAGACATTTTTTTGAATTTCTTAAGATTTTTTCAGCGTTCATTCCACGTAATCTTCCAAAATAATCTAATGTTTCTTCAGGAGTTAATGTTGAATAAAATTCTGCGGATTCTACAACAGCGCCTACTTGCAGTAAAGCTTCATGAGGTTCTTCAAGTGCATTTATGTTAAAGAAATACGCTTCGCCAGATGTTGGTCGTATCAATGAAGTAAGAATTTTCATAGTTGTGCTTTTACCTGCTCCATTAGGACCTAAGAAAGCAAATGCGGAGCCACGAGGAACTTCGAGTGAAAGATTATCGAGTGCAGCTATCTTTCCATAGTTCTTTGTTAGTCCACTGATAGTTATTGCAGTAGGCATCTTCATAGAATTAGTTAGACACAGTTATAAATTACAACTACTGCATGAGAAATATGGAAACTCGAGTAATCGGAATGATTATACTTGCAGGATTAGTTGTTCAACTTATCTTAGGATTTTCGGGTCTAGTAACACCTGTAATGATGGCGCCAATAACAATAGCACATGTAGTAATCGGAGTTGGAGGGTTTGGTGCAACGCTATTTATGACAAACAAAGCGTTGAAAGTTTCTACAACCCCAATAACCAAGTACGTTATGATCATAGCATCATTGGTTATTTTAGGTCAACTCGCAACAGGCTATATGCTGCTAGCAGGAATGGGCAATCTACTTATTTCTCATACAATGAGTGCATGGCTAATACTTGCGTTATTTGTAGGACATGCTGGATATGCAATGTATTACGCTAAAAAACAAAATCAAGCGTAGAAAGAATATATTTAATGTTTAAACAAACAACTCAAGGTTATATCTAGTTAATGCGAATTTCATTATCCAATATTACAAAAAAATTTGCGCACACTTCAGGAGATGTTTTAGCTGTAGATAATGTAAATCTAGATGTTGATGAAGGTGAGGTAATATTATTAATTGGTCCAAGTGGTTCAGGAAAAACAACGCTATTGAACATGATAGGAACAATTGAAACTCCAACTTCAGGTCAATATAGATTCGATGGAGAATTAGTTTCATACAAAAATATCGATATAATGACAAAGTTTCGAAGGAAAAATATTGGATATATATTTCAAACATTCAATCTGTTAAGAGATCTTACTGCTCTGGAAAATGTTGCATTAGTTCAGGAACTGAGTGGCAAAGTAGATCTCGGTATTGCAAAAGAACACCTTCATAAAGTTGGGTTAAGTGGAATGGAAAACAGATTTCCTTTTGAGTTGAGTGGTGGACAGCAACAAAGAATTGCAATAGCAAGGTCAATGGTAAAGAATCCAAAGGTCTTACTTGCAGATGAGCCAACTGGAAACTTGGATGAAAAAACCACACACGAAGTGTTTCAGACACTGGTAGACATGTGTAAAAACAATTCAACAACTGCGATAATAGTCTCACACGATCTTAGTCTCAGCAAGTACACTTCTAGAATTATTGAAATGCATTCAGGAAAAGCTGTTGACAAGAGTTAGTTCACATTGATTGCAATAATATTGAAATCATTAATCAGAGGACTAAGAAACTTCAAGTTCAGACTGTTTCTGATGCTATTTCTCATATTCATGACTGCAATGATGAGCGTAACGCTTAGGGAATTTTCTAGTAATGCAGATGATCTTTATCTGAATATCTATGACGAGACCAATTTGGCAGATATAGTAGTAGAGACAGATACGTGGATGTATCCCGAAAATGCTTTCTTGGAGGCATGTTCAGGGGCAAATAGCGATTCAAAGTCTCTGAAAGTGAATAAATGCGAGACGCGTATATCTGTAGATGGGCGTTTCAAGCGCAGTGACGGAGTTTGGATACCTGCACTTGTTTACGGACATGTTCCTGATTCACAAGTAACACAATTATTTCCAAATAAAAAATTTCCTATCGGGAGCGATAATGACGGAATCATAAATGTGATTGTGGACACTCATGCTGTAGAACAACTAGTAATTGAAGATGGTGATTTGTTATTGTTGAACATTAACAATGAGGTAAATGAATTTCGAGTAAAGTCATCAGGTAGTTCTCCATTGCATCTTTGGTTTGCACCTACGGAGAGCATAATACCACCAGAAGATGGTGAGTTTGCCGTGATATACATGGATGTAGATTTGCTTGCAGAGATAATCGATGTGAAAAGTGACATGAGAAACATGATGTTAATTGATTTGGAGGGAACGCCTCAATACGACCTTCAGAATACTCGAGAAGACGAAGGAGAGGAATTGAAAGTTATGAAAGATACTCTCTCGGAACACCTCAAGTCAGGCAATATAGAAATTTTCCAAGTTCTTGATCGTGGGAATATATTTTCTGTGGAAATACTTCGCCAAGATTTGGGTGGTGCAAAAGTTATGGCTCCTGCAATGACTGTGATGTTAACGTTGGTTTCTGGATTTGTTCTTGTGATAAGCATTGACAGAATGATTATGTCGCACCGTAAAGAAATAGGAACGTTAAGAAGTTTGGGGGTAAGCGGTGGAGAACTAACTGGTTCGTATGTTATACTGTCCTCGGTAATTGGCATTATTGCATCAAGCCCAGGTCTTGTGGCAGGCTACTTCCTTTCAGAAAGTTTTATTGATTTCTATTTCAGTTTCTGGGGAATATCGACAGAGTTGCTTGCAAAGCAACATGACGTGATTTCAATTGCAGGTGTTGGTGCGTTCATAGTGACCGTGGTCACTGTATCCTCTTTCATTGCAATGATGAGAGTGAACAGAATCTCTCCGCTTGAATTACTTCGTCCAGAGGCCAGCAGTTCCAGCAGCAAGATGTTGGGTAGTTATGTATCTTTGTTCCCAAACAGCGTACGCATAGGCTTAAGGTCCACATTAAGGAAGCCCAGACGATTGTTACTTACGGTCGTGGCATTGGGATTGGCAATGTTGATGTTGGGAGGTATGTTAATGACCATGGCATCAATGTTCGATTATTACGGAAACAATATAGAGAAAACAGAAAACTGGGATGCAAGACTGTACTTTGCACCTAGTGCATATCCTCAGTTGTATGATGAAATAAGTTCGAACGATTTGAAATATGAATTTGCTTCCGTATTGGATGGCAGGGCCAAAGACGGCGACGACACATTTTCAGTATGGGGAATATCAGATTCTCTAAATACTAAAAATAAAAACAAAATGCACCAGTTCATACTTTCGTCTGGAGAATATCCATTGCAAAATCAAGATGTCGTGAATGTAATAATCGACGGAGGCACTGCACTCTTTATGGAATGGGATGTAGGTGATGTGGTTGACATTGAGATTTTAGGAAAGGAAACTAAAGTGAAGATTACCGGCTTGGCAGAAGAACTGGAACGAACTATGTGGATGTACGACAGCGATCTTGCAGACATCGTCGGTATAGAAATGTACAACGTTGTGATGGTGACTGGTGCTGATGAAGGGATTGAAAATCTCATCAGCTATTCTCATATTATCTACTTTGACGACTATGTAAATGCATTCAACGAGGGAATGGAAAACTTCGGTTCTATATTTATAGTCTTTATTTTGATTGGCGCGTCGATTGCAATTGCGGTCCTTCTGAACACACTGATCATCAACGTAACTGAAAAGGATCAGGAACTCGCAACCATGTCTATACTTGGTTTCGACAGGCTGTTTTTGACGAAGGTCTTGGTGGTGGAAAATGTAATCGTTGGGGTGATTGGAGGAATAATAGGCGTAATTGCTTCTATACTCACAACCAAGATACTGATGGCGGAATTTGTTTCGTGGGAGTTCTATTGGGAGCTAAGCGCAAGGACAGACATATCCATTGTAATTTTCTTATTCATTCTTTTAACATCGATTTTATCTTCGGGTTATGGATACTGGAGAATAAGGAAGATAAATCTAGTAGAAAAGTCCAGGTTTGAATAAAAAGAAAATTAATCTTTCCTTCGTTTGGAAAGATCTTTTATCAGTGCTATAGTCTTCTCTTCACTCCAGCATTCGCTGACGTTGTCACAGTCCACATCAGTGCATGTCTGCTTGAGTGACTTGATTTCTTTATCGATTGCTTTTGTGTTTGACAAGTGAAAATAATATGCGGTTGTTACTTATTAGCGTAAAATCTTAAGTTTCGGATAATGTTAGCCAGTATGATATATAATCATAAGTGATATTTGGGAAAACAACAATTAATATGGATTAATATTGTAAAAGTATTACAAGCATGAGTAATCAGAACAACAAAATAATTATTATTTCCATATCATTGCTGTTTCTAGTTGTAGTATTATCTGCGCTTTTTGTTTGCAGTTCCTCAGGATGTCAGATAGGAGTAAAACAACCCGGTAACAACGCACCACGAAATATGCAGATGGATAAACCAATGGGAATGCCTGCTGGTAAAGGGATGGACAAGCCCAAGGGAATCATATTAGTCAATGGCGAAGGAATGGCGTCAGACAAGCCAAATATCGTCAGCATACGAGTAGACATACGTGCAGAATCAGAGAGTGCCGAAGAGGCAACTCGTGTTGTAGCCGGTGACTTTGACAGACTTGTCAAGAGTTTGGGCAGGAAAAACATAGGAAAGAATGACATTGTTTCAAACAACTTTGATCTTGGTCCCGTATACTATTATCCAAGGGAGGGCCCTCCTGTAATTTCGGGATACAGGGCGACACACAGTGTTACAATAACCAAACAAACAAATCCAGATGATATTGGAAAAGAGGCAGGAGAAATAATCGATGTCATAACCGACACGGGAATAAATGATATTTCTTTGGTGCAGTTTCTTCTTGACGAAAAAACCGTAAACGAACTGAAGAAATTGGCACTTGAGAATGCTGTAGAGAATGCAAAAGACAAAGCTGGTACATTGGCAAAAGCTTCTGATGTTGAGCTTGGCGAGGTTGTTGCAGTTTCAGAAAGTGCACAGTTTTCAATCGCCGAACCGAGGTATGCAATGATGGAAAGGGCAGACGTAATGATGTCAACGGAACTTGTCGCCGGAAACTATGACGTAACGGCAAGCGTGCAAGTAAAATTCAGAATAATTTAATTAAGTTCCTGATTGATAAACAAGTATGGACAAAATAGTCGGTAAGACAAAACACGGCGAAATTTCTATAGACGAATTGGCTCAAATACAGTCAGGATTAGGAAAATTGATGGATGATATGTCAACCAGATTCAATTACATGTACCATTCTGCAAAAGGAGGTAATTGGGAACTTGCAGACTATCAGTACAGGTCGTTTGTTTCAATAATGAAAAAGATAAAGATAGTACGTCCAAAATACGCGACAGACATGGACGCTTACGAAATGCACTTTATGAGTCCAATAAAGGAGACCATTGAAGCTAAAGACTGGAAAAAGTTCGAAGAGACGTGCAAAAAGGCGGTGGAAGGTTCAGACCATTATCACAACAAGTATGGTTACTCTTACATCAAATTTGTTGTCACAAAAAATCCTCCAGAACATATGGATTTAGGTCCTCCTGAAGAGTTTTCTAGAAAGAAAAAACCGTTATAAGAGCGATAAATAATTTTATTTTAAGTGCTCCGATCGTCTAGCTCGGCCAAAGCATTATGCATAACCGGTCAAGGATATCGGGTTTTCGACCCGACGACACGGGTTCAAATCCCGTTCGGAGCAATCAATATTATACAACCATCATCAGAAAATGATAACTGAGATATGCAACAACACTGGAAATAGGAATAGTCACTACCCATGTTAAAATAATTTTACGAACTAATCCCCATCTAACAGCACTTAATCTATTTGTAGTTCCAACTCCCATTATAGAACCTGCTATTACATGTGTGGTACTAACAGGAATGCCAAAAGTAGCAGTTCCAAGCAAGGTTATAGCAGCACTACTTTCAGCCGTAAAGCCATGTATAGGATGTAATTTTGTTATTTTCATTCCCATGGTGTTAATAACTCTCCAACCTCCTGCCAGAGTTCCCAATGCAATCGCAGTATGTGCGGCAAGTATAACCCAAACAGGAATATAGAATTCATTACCCAAATATCCAGCACTAAATAACAATACAGCTATGATGCCCATGGTTTTTTGTGCGTCATTAGTGCCATGGCCCAAGCTATACGATGCTGCAGACACAAGCTGAAGTTTTCTAAACCAATAATTCATTTGACTTTGCGGCATATTTTTTACTAAATTAAGTACGACAGAATGGAAGAAAAATGCGGAAACTGCGCCGATTATCGGTGCCAGAAAAATAAATAATAATACAATTTGGACTTTACCACTCAATAATATGGCAGCAATTCCACCTTTAGCAAAACCTGCTCCTAAAAGTCCACCTATGAGGGAATGAGAGACGCTAATTGGTATTCCAAGCCTTGTGGCTACAACAACCCAGGATATTGCTCCCATTAGAGCGGCAAGAATTAGATATTCAGTAACAATTTCGGGATTAATAATTCCCTTTCCAATGGTATTAGCTACTGCTACCCCAAAACCAAATGCTGCTGCAAAATTCCAAAAAGCAGCCCACAATACAGCATGAAATGGCTTCAATACCTTTGTAGAAACGATGGTGGCAACAGAATTTGCTGCATCATTCATTCCATTCCAAAAGTCAAAAATAAGTGCGACAACTACTATACCAGAAATAAGGAAAAAAAAGCTATCGTAAATCAAAACTAGATCACGAATATTTAGTTACAATATCTCTCAAAACATCGGCTACATCTTCACAATAATCAACACTTTTTTCTAATTTTTCTAATATTTCTTTGTGTTTAAGAAGTTCTTTAATATCATCCATTTGAAAGATTTCAGTAAGTGTTGAATCATGTAGATGATCAGCTTGGTTTTCATATGTATGAACGTTTATCACATGTTTCTCAATTTCTTGACGATTCATGGTTCGAATTAATTTAAGAGCTTGATCTATTTCAGCAACAGATTTTTCAATTATAATAGAAAATGAATGCATGTATGGAAGTTTTTCTACCGGACCCATCAAATTCATCCGATTGGTAACATCCCATATAGCGTCTAAAACATTATCATATAATATAGTAAGTCTAGAAATATCTTCTCTATCTATCGGTGTAATGAAGGATTGATCAAGCAGAGTATAAATATTATGTACAATTTTATCACCCTCATGCTCCAAGTCTTCAATTTTAGTCAATGAACCGTTATTAGAACCAACAAATACATTACTTAATTCAGTTGATGCAATTCTAACTTGACTAGAAAGTTCTTCAAGAAGATCAAAAAATTTTTTTTCTTGAGGAATTAATATATCCTTAAGCCCCATTCTAATTCAATTGAATAAATATGATATATATGCTTATCACAAGGGATATATAGTGTAGCATATATACCATATGGTAGAATATATATGTCTAGGCGTGAAAATAATGAAAATCACCAATCAGAAGTAAGAAAAATACAATATTCAGGCAAATCATCATTTACTATTGCATTACCAAAAAAGTGGGTCACAAAACAGAAATTAAATGCAGGAGATCAGTTAATCGTACAATCTGATAAATTAAATAATTTAATTTTATCCTCTAATAAAAAACAGGTCAAAGAAAAAAAACGAACTTCAATATATCTAAATGAATCAGATGATAAAGGCCATATTGAAAGGAAAATTATCGCGACGTATATTTCTGGTTATAATGAAATTAGTATTCTTAGTAAACAAAAAAGGATATTACCAAAACAAAGATCCATAATAAAGAATCTTGTACGTAACAAATTAGTTGGTTCAGAAATAATTGAAGACTCCAACTTGATTATTTCTATTCAGGTTATTTTAAATCCTTCAGAACTTAATATTGAAAACACTATAAAAAGAATGGCAGTCATTACGCAAGGAATGCATGGAGATATAATTTATGCAATAAAGAAGTTTGACATGGAAATGGCAGAGGAAATTATAAGGACAGATGATGATGTGGACAGATTTAGTCTTTATGCTGTACGACAACTAAGATTTATGTTAGAAAATGAGAATTCTTTAGCGTCACTTGATTCAATCGAGAAGGGTTATTGTTTAGGGTATAGAATGGTTTCCAAAAGTTTGGAAAGAATTGCAGATCATGCGAACTTGATGGGAGAACAACTTTTACTGTTGGATAAACCTCTGCCAAAAAATGTAGTTTCACAACTGGAAGAATTTTCCAATTATTCAAGAAATAACCTAGATAAAGCTGTAAAAGCGTTGCTCAAAAAAGATTATACTCTTGCAGATGAAGTAATCAATTCTTGTTTAACTGCAGCAAAAAAGGAACTAAAGATATTAAATTCAAACGTAAAGTTAACCAAAGAACATGATGTATGTTTGATTTCTATGTTAGAGCATATTAGACGAATTTCAGACTACTCATCAGATATTGGGGAAGTAGTACTAAATCTCACAGTTGATGATTTATTACAAAAATAGAAATTATTCAGTTGATTTTGATAAATCTAATAATAAATACTCAATTTTGCCTTTAATAACATCTCGAACTTCTCTAAATTTCGAAATTGGTTGATCATTAGGATTGTCTATTCCCCAATCTTGCGTTTTTGGCATATAAGTGACTGGACAAAAATCTGAAGACATACACCCCATACTGACTATAAAATCAGCCTCTTGCATCATTTCCGATGTAAGTAACTTTGGAACAGAATGATGTTCAATATTCAATTCTTTTAGAACTTCCAAGGCAGAAACATTTACTTCTTCAGAAGGCAATGTTCCCGCACTGGTTGCAAAAGCATCAACGTCATAATCATGAACTAATTTATTGAACAAAGCTTCAGCCATTTGACTTCTGCAGGAATTAGCGATACAAACAAACAAAACATTAACTTTTTTTTTCATACCTTAATGATTAGAAATCATAACTAGTAGAAATATATTATCATAGTTCGAGTCTTTTTGATCTGATTAAAACTATTGCAGTAGATGCACCTAGTGCACTCATAAGGATATTTTTGGAAAGAGATAAAATCCAGATTCCCAATATTCCCAAACTACCAAGACCAGTAGAACTAGTAAGAACAATAAGTTCGCTGAAAGTAAATCCGATAGAGAATAGACCAAAAGTTACAATAGCAGATTCAGCAGCGCCACTGAGCATTGAACCAATTAATATCATCTTGGTTGAGATTGCATTTTTCGAATAATCACCTCGACGTAGCCAAAAATCATAGACAATACCTGCGCCAATTGAACCAGGAAGATAAAGATACGAAGCAGGGGCAGGAACTAGTAATAGCAAGATACCACTTATGATGCCAAAAATCAAAGGTCCGTTTGGTGTACGTAATTGAGATGCAATCAGCACCATACAAAATGCACGAAAGAAATGTGCGCCAGAACCTCTTAGCAAAGGTCCAATCATAATAGAAACTGCATATGATAAGACAAAATAGACAGCGGTAAAAATTGTTGCATATGCAATTAGTTTTGTACGTGAAGTTTTGCTACTAAATGAATTGTAGAATAAAGCAATGATAGAATTTTGATAGATAGTATTCATCACGTAATACACAATACAAATTTAACCTGTTATAAAACTAGTTCCTATAATTATCACAAATTGGATTATTGTTAATTTCTATAGGTCTTACGCCAATAACTACCAACTATAACCCAATAAATAACGTATCCCATTACCCGCAGAATCTCGGGATTTCCATCATATCCAACCAAAGCTTTGGCAAAAGAACCTACTATACCTTTTTCATGCAGAGGATGGTCTTTGGATTCTGGATTAATATCCCAAGCTTTTTCGAATAGAGGACTTTCAATTCCTGAAACCTCTGCAACTTCTATAAGTTCATGTATTCCGTATCCAAATAACCCTGCAGCAAAAATTATCAAAATTAGACTTGTATAGGAAAAGAATTTACTTATGTCCATGTTGTATATTCCTCTTTTTGCAGCTAATGACAAAGCTAGAGCAACACCAAGACCAAGAACTGAACCAACTAAAGTAGATCCTAAATCAATCGACAGCAACGGAGTAAGAAATAGAACTGTCTCAAGCCCTTCTCTTGCAACAGCAACGAATGCAAGAATTATAATCGCGTTGACGGATGTTTTTGCGCCATATGACTTGACAATTCCATAAGCAATCTTTCCTTCTAGTTCTCCTTTAATAGTTCTAGCATGTTGACTCATCCAAACAATTACGTACGTTAAGACAATGGTAGCTGTTATTGATGCAACTCCCTCAAATGCCTTTTCCCAGAATCCTGACAATTCGCCTAAAGTAATTATTATTAATCCGCCTAAACCAATGCTACTCACAATAGCTGCAAGAGAACCATACAAAAGATATTTTTGATATTCTGGTCGTTCAATTTTATCCAAATATGCCCACATGATTCCAACAATTAAAGCAGCTTCAATAGATTCTCTAAGAACAACTAGGAATGGTGCAATTATTCCAGATGAGAGTAAGCCAGCTTCGACCATAATAACAGAATAATAACAGGCGTTATATAAACTTCACGATGTAAAGAATATATATTAACACTGTAAATTAACAGTAGTAAAGTGTATGAAAAAACCAAAGAACGTAGAACAAATATTACCTGCAACTAGGTCTTTGTTAGCCAAGGAACTTGTCAATATTCATAACGTCAGTAAGGCAGATGTCTCCAAAATATTAGGAATATCTCCTGCTGCAGTGACTCAATATACAAATAACAAGAGAGGAAACTTTGCGGAAGACCTTGGCAAAAATAAACAAATAACTCCAATAATAGCAAGTCTTGCAGAACATTTTGTTGACAAAACGAAAAAAGAAGGAGAACTGAGAAGAAATATGACAGTCATTGAAACTTCGGAAAATATATTATCAATATTAAAAAATCAAGAAATACCTAAAAACAAAATAAAAAAGATAGATCCAGACACAAAATTATTACAATCTAGAGTTAATGCAGAACTTCATGAGGCAAAAATAAGTCTAGAAATGGCAAACAAAGTAGATGATGGTTTTGGAAAACTACTGTTCAAGGGACTTGCGTCTGATAGTATAAGACATGCAGAAATTATTTCACAAATAATTAGAGACAAGGATACAGTTGAAAAATTTGAATTGGATAAAAAATTAAAGAAATTTCTGAAACAAATGATTGAGGAAGAAGAAAATGCAAGTGAACAGTCGTTAATCAAGATAGTAAAAACAAAACATCCAGCAGTTCGTGTGTTACTGCAATCGGTTGATCAGGACGAGATAAAACATAAAAGAATGTTGAAATCGTTAAGTAGCCATTTAGACATTTGATTTTCGCAATATGAGAATTGCAGATACAATAGAGATAATCAGTCCAAACAAGAAAATAGGGTCGGTCAGTCCGGTCTGCACTTTCACTTCGACAAATGAACCAGTATAGTAGCTAAGATCCATTGTTGCAGCGCCTATTGTAAGTTGTGTCACACCTTCAGGAAATTCTCTATCTGCTTGAATTGAATAAGTAACGGTTGTTGATTCGTTAGGGTCAATATTAGAAGGCGTAAAATCCACACTCAATCCGTCCAATAAACCAGTTACCCGATAATTTCCACGTGCAAGAAAGAAAACGTCAACGTCTGAATCTATGTTAAATTCTGAGATCAATGAAGTTGGTCTGTTTATGGTCAGGATTTTAGGTTCAAAAGATATCTTTGTAGGCTCAGGATGTTGGGAATTAAAGAACCCAAGTATATTTTGATCCCTTTCTATGAACCATATGTTTCCGTTAGAATCTACTGTCAAAGTTTGAGTGAAACTGCCGTCTGTTGGAATTTTGAATTCTGATATGGAATTTGTGCTAGGAGAAATTTTAATAATTCGATCGGCTCGGAATTGTGTTGTCCAAATATTACCTTCTTTGTCACTGATTATTTGATACGTACCTGCGGTCAATGTACCTGTTGCATATTCTTTTATTTCATTTGTATTGGGATTTAGCTTTCCTATTAGACTTGTACGAAATTGACTGTACCAGATATTGCCATCGTTGTCAATCGCCAGTCCAATTGGATTAACTGTCTCACCGCCAACACCTTCACTTGGAAGAATGAATTCGGTGAATTGATTAGTTTTTGTATTGAATTTTGTAAGTTTCCCCGGACCTGATTCAACTATCCAGATGTTTTCATTTTTATCAAATTCGAAATAACTTGGACTGGATATGGTCGAAGGAATCCGGTATTCAATCAAAGAAGTCGGATCATCAGGTTTTACACTGGCAATATAACTAGTACCAAACTCCGTAAACCATAATTTTCCTTTGCTGTCGAACTTTATGTCCCAAGGCATCGAATCATTCTTCAGCTGTAGAAATTCACCCAGGGTTCCAGTCTCTGGATCAAAAGTGCGTATCTTGTTATATGTGGCGTCAGTAAACCAGATCATTCCATTTGGACCTACTGTCATCCCCCATATTTGGACAATCGGTTGATCAATAGGCGTATTCAGTGGATAACTGGTGAATGTTGAAGATTCTATATCAAAATGCACAATAGATGGGCTGACACGTTGTATAAACCAGATACCGGTGTCATCAGAAGTTATTGCAAATGCATTGACAAATGTTCGATTTCCTTCGTTTGCAGGAATCATAAATTCTGTGAATGGATTTTCCTGGGCAAAGCTGGGTTCAACTAGAAATAATAGTAGAAAGATAACTGGAAGAAGGAAAAGTCGTTTCATAAAATCTACTTTGCACGTGACTTTCGGATAACATATATGGAATACCCAACTGCAATTACAGCAATTCCTAGTGAAACTATAGATAAAATATCTGGAGCAAATTGTGATGTAGATGTGTCTTGTTCAGTACCGTCAGGTAATGCATAAGCTTGTAATATACCCGTAGTCCTTTGTCCAAATTCACCTGCTCCACCACTAACAATAAACAGCATTGGTTGTCCATATGCATTCGAACCAACAGAGACACCAGCACCACCCAATCCACCAGTCCTAAACATTCTTAACAACTTACCGGTTTCTTCATCAACTGCATGAATAATACCCAATCGATCGGGAACAAATACTATGCCTCCGGTTGTTGTTACTCCACCGTACTGATTTCTGTTTTGCATTTCATAAACCCATTTCACTCTTCCGTTTGAAGCATCAATAGCGTACAATGATGCGTTTCCTGTATGGAACGAATCAAAGTATGCAGGTCCAGCTACATGATGAAATATGTCTGCCTCACCATCTTTGTAGGGCGCACCAGATTCCTGTGAATATGAAGTACAGAAAGTTTGTGTAACTACATAAATTGTGTTGTGTGCAAATGCAGGAGCAGAATCTATACCGCCCTGAAATCCTGGACAAACTTGTTTTCCAATGAGATTGCTTTGAGATAATTCCATATCTGCATTGTTGCCCATATCTGCTTGTTGTGTATTAACCGGTGGAGGTCCAACTCGGATCGATTGATAAACAGGTTCTCCAGTTTTTGCGTCAAGTACATGAACAAGATTTGTCTTTGATCCAACTATAACAGCCTTTTGTGTAGAACCACCTGATTCGATTTCTGCAAGAATCGTTGACCAGCGAGATTCATGATAATAGATATCATGAGTTACAATTTGATAATACCAATTCATTTCTCCCGTACTGGCTTTCAAGGATACGACTGATGAAGTAAAGAGATTAGGTCCGGGTCTTAGTGAGCCATCAATATCAGGAGTTGGTGAATTTGTGGTAAAGAAAATATCGCCAGTTTCTTCGTCCAAGGCAATAAGAGTCCATATACTTCCTCCTCCAATCCAATTACAATCGTGAAGTCCTTCATGATGTTCTTCATCTTCATCATGTTCTTCGCATTTACCCCAATCGTGAGGATATGCGTTAATATTTCCTTTGGGAATTAGGTCTGCTCCCCAATTCTCCTCGTTGCCAGTAGGAGGGATTGTTTCCCATCTCCATACCAACTCTCCAGTAGTTTTATCATATGCTGCAATAAATCCACGTTCACCAGTAAATCCTCCACCGCCTGTAGGTCTTGTAATAAGAAGATTGTTGTATTCAATTGGCGCAAAACTTGCAAAATATATCCCAGTGTTTCCAGGTATGTCTTTACATGTATCCGGTATTGTAACTAATACTTCACCTGTTAATGGCTCAAGTCCGTATATTGTACAGTCACTGGATTGCATCCAAACTTTGTCATCAAAATAATCAATTCCATGTTGTGCAAAGACTTTTGACCACCAACTCTTTTCATCAAACGAGCCAATTGGAGCAGAAAATCGCCAAAGTAATTGGCTATCCTCGGCCTTTAATGCATAAAGAACATTGAATTCACTTGCAATGTAAACGATACCATTTACAATAAGTGGGACAGTCTGTACCCCTGTTGGTACGTGTGGTATTTCAAAATTAAAACATTCATGCAATTCTTCGTCATGAGCTTCGTCTTCTTCCTCATCATGATCGGCTCCGATACATTCTTCATCCCCATGATCGTGACCATCATCAGCTTCAATAACTTCACCTGGTGCTCCACCAGCATTACCCCAATAACCAGGGACCTGAAAAGTCCATTGCATTTTCAGATCTTGAATATTGTCTTTGTTGATTTGTGTTTGTGGACTAAATCCTGTGTTTGTTCTGTCAAAGGCAGGATGTTCCCAATTCAATCCTTCCATTTGTGCAGTAACTTGAATAATTGATATTGGAACAAGTAATAATATCGAAAACAGTGCTAACATAAAATATATCGTATTTTTCATGTTAACTTATCACCAATACATCATTAATAATTTTGACATTCGATGAGCATATGAATCATAGGGGAGAATATTACACTCATCGAATACCAAAACCATAACTTTGGATTTTATAGACTCGACAGTTTAAACGTTATAGGTCTATCATCAAGAGATTTTTGACGTAGGTTATCTCGAAGTTGATCGCTGTTTGTGTCTTTAACTTCCTGCAATAACGCAGACAAGCTCTTTGTTTGTAATGTTTTTGACATAATAATGTATAGAATAATGTTATTAATAAATATTATTATTTTAAGAAAAATTATTAATAGTTTAGCAGGCTATTTTCTATAGTATCTCATGAATAGAAGATAAAGTAATCCAACGATTGACGTCAAGACCAAAGATCCAATTATCCCACGTCTGGACAAGCCTCCTTCATCAACTACCGATGATTCGTCAGGTAATCCAAATGCAGTAATAATACCAGATTTACTTCCTCCAGTTGAAACAAAAAGTCTCATATCTCCATTTGCATCTGACGCTATAGTAACAGCAGTATTCCCAGCTGCATTCATAGGAATCTTCTTCAGTATTTCTCCAGTCTCTGCATCCAGTGCATAAAAGTTCCCAGATATATCTACCAAGTAAACAACACCGGCACTAACAGTAATACCACCCTGGTATCTCGATTCAATTGGAAATGTCCATTTTATTTGTCCAGTGGATACATCAATGGCATGAATTGACGAGCTTTGTTCTGAAAGAGTTGGTTCAATTTGATAACCATTAATTAACTGATCTTTATAGATTACTTGGCCTGCAGTAAATTTTGTACAATAATTTTGGCTGGCTACAAAGAAAACATTATCGGCAAATGCAGGAGTAGTTGCACTTCCTCCAAAAGCACCTGGACAATATTCGTTACCTTCTAGAATATCTTGGGACAACTGAAAGTTTGCATTATTTCCTTGATTAGAATTATATACGCTAATTTTTTGAGCGCCAAAGCTTATAGGATCATGAAGAAGTTCACCTGTTTTAGCATCAAGTACATATGCATAATCTCCTTTTGTAGCAGAGAGTATTACTTTTCTATCTTCTCCATTTATTGTGGCATTAGCTAAGATTATAGAACGTGCAGGTTCATGTCCATTTATATCATGAGGAGTAATTTGATAGTACCAGATCATTTTTCCTGTAGATGCATCTAGTGCTACAACCGAATTTGCGTAAAGATTTGGTCCCGGTCGAAGTGCAGCGTCATATGAAAGTGCAGGAGCCCCTGTTGGAAAATATATTATACCAGTCTCTTCGTCAACTGCAATTAATGAGAAGATAGAACCACCTCCAATCAAATCATTTTCTCCCCAATCACCAGGATAAGGATTAATGTTTCCTTTGTCTGCATCTTTAAAGTCCCAGTTCGGATCTCCACCACTTGGTGGAACGGAAAACCATTGCCACAAAAGTCTACCATTAAACTCGTCGTAACCAGCAACAAAGCTTCTTCCACCTCCGCCACCGGCAGAAACTCGACTTATGATTATTGTCTCAAAGAATGTAGGTGAATAATGTCCAACATATTTTCCTGAATTACCAGGAACGTCTGAACATGTATTACGAATTTCATTTTTAATCTCTCCAGTAAATGGATCAAAAGCAAATATGTTACAATCATTAGTTTGCATCCACAAATAGTCATGGAAAAAGCTTATCGAGTGTTGTGCTTCCAGCATTGACCAATTTTCAGAAAGTGCAAGTTCAACAGGATCATATTGAAAGGACCACATTTCCTCTCCGTTAAGAGTATTCAGTGCAGTCAATTTGTTTGACTCTGTAACAAAATACAACAATCCATAAACAGCAATAGGCGGAGCTTGTATTCCAAAAGCCATACGCGCACCAGGAATTGGTGCAGGCCTCTCTGGAGATTGATAAATCCATTTGAGTTCTACATCAGCTATATTATCACGATTAATAATTTGTTGAGGATTGTGACTTGTGTTAAAAAGATCAAATGCAGGTTGTGTCCAATTAAGTCCTTCGGGTGATTGAGAAATAGATTGAGGAATAAAAGTAATCAAAAGTAAAACTAGCAACAGGGAGATTAGTTTCATGTGCGTCATATCTTTATATTATAACCAACAATAATAGTTTTGTGCGAAATATTATTATTATCAGCGTAGTTACTTTGATAGTTCTTGGTATTGGATATTTTTTAATCGTTGATAATGATATAGGAAAAAACACGAACGAACCAATGGAGGAAAGAGGATTCTTTAATGTTGAACCTGATCAATATATTATCCAAACAATGATTGGTGAAGAAGTTAAAACGAGTTTTCAACTTTCGGCACAACTTGGATTCGAATCAGATGTAAAATTTATAATAAAAACTCCATTAATTGGAGTAAAGGTTGATTGGGACCAGTTGTCTTATTATGTTGATGAGGAAAGTGGACAAACAGCTACAGCAACTTTCAATCCAATAGAGAAACTTTCTATAGGTCAGCACAATGTAACGATTGTTGCAAAAAGTCAGAACACGGTTCGAACTTTCAACATGATTCTAGATGTTGTAGGAAAGGATGAAGTCCAAGTGAATATACAAGCATATAATTACTTGCCAATGAAACTGACTGTTGTGCAAGGAACTTCAGTAACTTGGTTTAACAAAGATGATGTAATACATTCTGTTACTTCACCGGAAAATATATTCGACATGGACATGCAAAGGCAAGAGTACAAAACGTTTGTGTTTGATGAAGTTGGAACATTTCCGTACTTTTGTAAACCACACCCATACATGACTGGAACTATTATAGTAATACCAAAAGCATAGTTTAGTCTCTAGAGTATAAAATTAATAATTTTTTAGAAGGATTTATTAATCTGTCGAGGAATATTACATCTATGTCAGCACAGTATGAGAAGCTTATTCCTATTCCACTTCTGATTGCTACTGCATTAGTAGGTTACTTGGTATTCACAGGAGGCATACCAATGTTAGGAATTGGAGGCGAAACAGACGAAACATTGTCAATCGCAGCTGCTGGAGACATAGAACCGATATTACCAAATGCTCCAAAATACAAATGTCCAAGTTGGATGGATGCGGACACATGTACAACTTTATCAAATTCATGCGGCAACGGAGTATGTGACGCTCATGAATTATGCAACACATGTCAATTTGATTGTGGATGCGGAGGAGCTCAGGTCTGTAATGCACAAACAGGAAAGTGTCATTCACCAGCAGGAGTTTGTCAAGCACCTCGTGGCGCAGGCGCATAGTTAATATTTAGTCTCTAGTTTAATTATTTTACAAAACTTATAATAAATATTATTAGAAAAGATTACCATGAATAGTCAAAACAATAAAATTATAATTATTGGCATTGTGATATTACTAGCTTCTATAGTGTCTTATTCGTTAATTAATTCAAATCAGGAACAACAATCAGAAAATCCTGAAACAATAGGAGTCGTTAAAGAGTTTGATCTTAGTATTGTAGAAAGAAAGCTAACATTAGATCCTCCAATAATTTCTGCAGAGATAGGCGATACAGTTTTATTACGAATTCAATCGGATGAAGAGTTAATGTTTCATATTCATGAATATAATCACGAAGTCATGGTAATGCCAGGAAAAGTTCAGGAATTAAGTTTTCCAGCAACAATCTCTGGAAGGTTTGAAATAGAGATACATATGGAAGAACATGAAATGAGCGACATGGATATGGAAATTGATTTCAGTAATGCAAAGATTAGCATCAATTCGGTTGAAGTCATGGACAACATGGTAACTGTAAACGTAGAAATCGAGGGAATTATGATTGATAAAAGTGGAATTCATTGGCATCTAAAACTAGATGAGTCACTTCAGGAAAAGGATGATCATGCGGCAATTATGGTATTTGGAAAGGACAACTACATGTTACATGGGATATCCAAGGGAGAACACACAGTGTATGTAGCATTGGTAAATAGTGAACATGAACTCGTAAGTGATATTTCAAGTCAAACATTCATAATAGAAACTGAGATGGAGATGAATCCAGGAATGAATATGGAAGAAAAAGAAGAGGAAGATGGAGAACCAATACTCGTGGGATTTCTTGAAGTCATGCCAAAATTATAAATAAATATAGTTTGTTAGCAATATATCTATAAAAGAATGAAAAGAATCTTTTTTGTTACGCTGTTATTACAGTTATTACTTTTACCCAATGCATATGCACACGGATTTGGATCAAAAATAGATCTTCCAATACCTGCATATTTGTATTGGTTAGGAGGAGGAGCTGCTGTTCTTGCATCATTTGCAATAATCAGTCTATTTGTTAACAGAAAGTCTCATGATAACTCGTATTGGAAATACGATCTTCGAAACATCTCATTAATAAATTCTATATACGAAAACAAGTCAATACTAAATGTTTTTAAAATTTTTTCTGTCGGACTGTTCATTTTAACAATTTTGACTGGTGTACTCGGATCACAATTTCCTGTAAGTAATTTTGCACCAACATTTGTTTGGGTAATTTGGTGGGGAGGATTCATATGGCTTCATATACTGTTCGGTGATAGTTGGAATTTTGTAAATCCGTGGAAGAACTTGTATGAACTAATCAAGTTTAATGAAAAGCCGTTGAGGCAGTATCCTGAGAAATTTAAGTCCTGGCCTGCTTTTTTGTTTTTCCTGATATTTGCATGGGTAGAACTTGTTTATCCAAACCCTGCAGATCCTCAATTTCTTGGAAACTTGATTTTTCTGTACTCATTAGTCGTTTTACTTGGAATGAGAGTATTTGGTAAAGACAAGTGGTTAGAAAATTGTGAACCCTTTACTGTATTTTTTAATTTCATATCGAATTTTTCACTAACACGAGTAACTGATAGTGGAAAGATATTACTTCGACCCATTGGAACAGGGCTACTTGACGTAAGATTTAGGTTTGATCAGCTTTGTTTCTTGATCTTGATCTTGTCAGTAGTGTCATTCGATGGTCTTATTTCGACTTTATTTTGGTATGATGTGATCGGTATAGAGGCATTTGGTGGTAGTGGCAGGTATGATGTATTGTATGTCAACACAGTGGGAATAATATTTTCATTTCTAGTCTTTATGTTAGTTTTCTATTCCTGTATTGGAATATTAAAAATTATCACACAAACAAAGTCTTCAATAAACGAATTAGCAAAAATATTGATTCCTTCATTATTACCAATATCAATTGTTTATCATTTAGCTCATTATTCTGCATATTTCTTTCTGAATGGACAACTGATAATCAAATTAATTTCAGATCCATTTGGTTTTGGTTGGGATATATTTGGAACAAGTTCATATGAAATTGTAAGGACAATTGATTTTCTACTGTTATGGAATTATCAAGTAGTAGTTATCGTAATTGGTCATATCATTTCCATATATATTGCCCATAGACTAGCAACGAGTATTTTCAAAGATAATAAAAAAGTAATAATCAGTCAATTTCCAATGCTTTTACTCATGGTAGGATACACAGTACTGGGATTATGGCTATTGTCATCTCCTTCTATCTAATAATAAAATTTTTAATAGTCAATCTGTACTTAGTTCCTCTATATATGAAAAATGAGATAGAAAGTCAAGATAATCCAGAAGTAGGAGAATTAGTACTCGCACTTATAAAAAAAATTTCTAGTCACGGTGTAACTGTCAATTTAGAGGAATATAATAATAGATCTGGATTCTTGCATATTTCTGAAGTAGCTACTGGATGGGTAAAAAATATTTCAAGATTTGTTACAATAAATCAGAAAGTGGTTTTGAAAGTAATTAGACTCGATGTTGTAAGGGGAGAAGTTGATCTATCGCTAAGGCAGGTTTCAGGTGAAGAGAGAAAACAAAAATTATTGTCAATAAAAAGATATGATAAATCTAAATCGATTTTTGATTCAATGCAGATAAAAACAAAGATTACAGATAATGACAAAATGAAGTACTTGGACCAGATTGAAAATGAATTTGAAACAGTCTATGAAGGTTTAGAAGAATTGGTCAAAAATGGCGAAAAATCTTTGGCAGATCTTAATATTCCAAAAAATATTACTGACGAATTGCTTGCTATAGCAAAAAACAAGATAACATTACCAATGGTCAGTGTAACTGGAGTTATGCAAGTTACTACAGTTGCGCCAAATGGTGTAGAATTAATTAAGGATTCGATGTCACAGGTAATTTCAAATAAAACTAATAATAAAATAAATATTTCGTATTTGGGATCTCCAAAATATAAAATTACTGCATATGCAGAGAATTATAAAACTGCAGAAAAGAAACTTACAACGGCATTGGAAAAAATTCAAAAATCAATTGGAAAGAATGGTACATTCTCATTCTCAAAGGAGAAGAATTAAATGAAAAATATATTAAAAAAATGTCCAAAGTGTTTGGAATATAGCTTACAAGAAAATTGTAAAGAATGTAATGTAAAGACATTAACTCCACATCCACCTAAATTTTCACCGGATGATAAATATTCACGATTAAGAATTGCAGAGAAATATGATTAAACTACTTTACGATTTCGTAAATTAGTACACCACTAAAACGACCATCTGGTGCATCAGGGCGTATACTTTCAGAAGCAAATGCTAACCTCAAGGGGCCATTCCCGTCAGGAAGATATTTCATTTGATATTTATACAAGTTTTGTGTGGCAAGGTCAAACTCGTTATCTCTAAATATATTGCCTTCGCCGTCAGCTCTTAGTTCAAATACAAATGGCATCAGTTTACCCAGAAGAGTTTCTTCCCAGAGTCTTTGATTAGGTGTAAATCCATCCATTTCCATAAATTCTGCATCTTGGAAACCGCCTATTCGAATAAACCATTGTTTTTTACTTTCGTCACCGCCACCACCGAGATAATACAGCTGACCAAGTTGTGGATCAGACCTTTTAACTCCTGCAATAAATATCAAAACATAATCTGCGTCGAGTGATGAGAGGATTTCCAATGATTCTTCCTCAGGACTCATGAACATTTTACCAAGTGTCTCTATCCTAGTTCCATTTATAGTAGCATTATCAGCCAAGCTGGTTCTGTTTCCCATTACAGTAATCCAGTACCCATAGTCCCACCAGGCCGCTATGACAGCATCTTCTGGAGTGTTATTTTCCATCCACGCAAGTGCCTCTAAGAAACTAGGGTCAGAACCTCTGAACGTACTTCCAGAATTTGATATGGTAGGTGGTATATCAACACCAGAAACCCAGTTGAAAGCATATGAAGGGGCAATAACGGGGAAACATAATAATGCAATCATGAATACTGAGTAAGCAACTTTCATTCCAGTTCGTGTTTCAGAAGAACCTGCTTTTTGTTTACCAATTCCAGATAACAACGGACGAAATATGGAAGAAGTTATTGAAACAAATCCTACAGCTGCAAGTAATGAAATTGATAGTGAAGAGAAAATCATTAAACGGGAAAATGAGCCGGAAATATATGCGCCAGCAACTCCTAAGACTAGAATAAAAGTAGAATTAATATCTCGTTTGTTAAAGAGTTGAATTGCTCCGTAAACGGCCAATGGTAATAAGAGTAAATATTCCTGGAAGAATGCAGCTCCTGTTGGAACAAAGTGTTCTGCTACGGATTCAACTAATGGGACGCCACTTCTTTGGAACGGTAAAAGTACAGTAGCATAACGACCGCTTATTTCAGAAACAAATCCTAAACTAAGAAATAGCAATCCGCCGAAAAACAAGCCGACAATTGTAGATTTTAGAATCCTAGTGTATGCGTATGAAATTGAATAAGAACGAATTATATATGCTAGTAATGCGAAAGCAAAACTTCCCAATAATCCAATTCCTGCAGGACTGGTAATTAGTGCTAGACCTGGTCTGGGAGATATTGCACCAATGAGCAAGTAAAATGCAACAAAGATCGAAGTACTGAAAATCGCTTTTCTTTGATCAACATTAATAAATGGAATAAGGAAAATCAGGAGAGTAAATACAATATTAAAGAATTGAGAACCTCCCCAAGCGGTAAGTGACAAACCTAACAAGGCACCTGAAAATATTGCCCGTGGCAATATACTTCGGTTGGAACGATTAGAGTCGAATGTAGACAGGAAAAGAAAAGTACCGCATAACGCAAGGAACAAGGCGAATGGTTCTGATTTGAACCAACCCAGATTACCTCTTTGGATAATTGTAGTTGAAAAGGCCAACATAAGACTGGCAAAAAGCGCACCTCCAGGAGAAGTAACTCGTCTTGCTATCAAATACATAGGAAATATTGTGAGTGCTCCAATCATTGGTGGGAACATTACTAAAAAGTCATACAAAGTACTAGAAAGACCAAAAAGATCTCTGGCAATTATGTAAAATATCGCTCCTGCAAAGTGCAAACCGACCTGTGAAGTTCTGGCAACTGGTCTTCCTTCAGGATACCAAGTTCTATAGTCATGCCAACTAAAATAATCTAATAAACCACTCATTCCAGCAGCGTCAAAATGATCAACAATAAATTTTGATGCATAGTAATCAAAAAATGGGTCAAATTCATTTAGAAAGTAACCATATCGTACTGCGTATATTCTAAGTAAAAGTGCTGCAGAAAAAATCATTGCCAGTGTCATTACGACAGCAAGTCGTGTTCTGGAAGTATATGGTCTGAACGAACCAAGGTTTAGTGAACTAAGTTTTTCCATCTAATCAACTCGTTTAAGTATATCTGCATGAATTAGTGCTTTGCCACCTGTTGATTCTAAAAGAAGTGTATTACATTTTTCACAATTAAGATTTGTATTAGATGCAGAAAACACTACACGTTGTGTACCACATTCTTTGCATTGAATAGAGAGAAATGAACTGCGAGATTGTGGGATAGAAACTCTGGAACGTTTCATGCTATAATCTCCATTTTTCTTACACGAATCGCACGACCCATCGTCATTTTATCGCAATCTTTACATTTGTAACGTCGTGTAATTTTTTTCGTTGTTTTAGCAGTACGTACTAGCTCGGGGAATTTTTGCCCTCCATAGCCTTTCTTATCTTCTGCGTGTCTACGCGCACCGAGTGAACTTCCTCTTTGTTTACCTGGCTTATAGATTGATACTGCTTGAGTTGTATGCTTTTTGCACTTTGGACAGTATTTTTTAGTTTCTTTCGGTACTTTCATAGTCTAAACCAGTAATGACATATCTAAAAATATCTTATTTGAACTTTCTGGAATTTGTCAAAGATCAACATTCAATTCTTGGACTTTTTTTTGGATTAGAAGTGGTTTTGCGTTATCCGTGGGTAAAATTGCAATATCGTCCTCTTTAAAGGGTCCATATGTGCGTGAATCTATACCAACAGTAGAAGGTGTGTCTTCCAAAAATTTAACTGCAACATAGGGATTAACATCAGGCTCTTCCAAACCAGTAAGAAACTCTATATGCCCATCATTGATTGCTCGTAACAATTTTATATTTCGTCTCGATCCACTAAGTAATGGTTCAAGAATATATTTTTCTTCAGGAGTTAATAGATGTCCTACACTCTCCTCGGGGTTTGTCAATGTTTTATTAATACGAATTTTTAAAATTTTCTCAGATATATTTAACAAAAGTTCACGTTCTTTTGTCATTGCAGTCTCCGGGATTGTATTAGACAAATCCTCCGGAACATCTTTGTAATCCTTGATATGATCTGTCACGTCACGATAAATACTCAATGGTATAGTAGTTAATTTTTTATTTTTTCTTTCTAATTCTAAAATCGAAAACATCTTGTTTGTAAAATTATTTGATTGCATTCACTTTTGATTAACGTTGTATCTAGTTATAACTTTAATGATAATAGTTTTTATATGAACGGTCAAACAATTTGTGCGAGTTTATTTGAAATTAAATATATTGCAGCGTATTTTGGAAGTGATATAGTCATCTTTTTATAAGGTCCATATGTAACGCCTTTTAAAGTAAATTTTGGAGAGAAATTTATTTCTATTTTTACCGGTTCGTCGTCAATTACAACCGGGTTTATGTATGGATCAAATGAATCAATAGAACTACATAACATTTTACATAATCCACTTTTTTCATGTAATGAATTTGGAAGACGAAAAATCCTAGATGTATCAGAGGTTACAAGAGGGTCAATCATAGAACGTAGATCTTTTACTGCACGTTCAAAAAGAGGATTAAATTTTATACTCTTTGAATTATAGATTTTAGCAACTTTTTCAGAGGTATTGGAATAAACGAGTTCGTCAGGTGTGTCATAACCTTCAAAAAACTGTATTATCCTCCCACCCCAACCTGGATCGGTTGCTGCAGGTAAGCGAGAGATGAGATTTTGGAATGATGTTTTCTTGTCAAACCCAAGATATCTCAAATCAAGATCTTTTGCAAGAACATAATTAACAATTTCTCTTCGGTCACGTTTATCAAGTTTTTCATAAACTTGACTTTCGACTACTAAATGATAACCCTTGTTACCTGAAAAAAATATTGAGATTTCTTTTTTAGTTATTCCAAAATCGCTGGTCAAAATATTATCTAGTTTTATAACTTCTTCTTTTGCTGCATCAAGACATTTAATGCAAGACCAATTAAGAACAGCTATTTTATTTTCTTTGCATTTTGTACATGCTTTTGGTTTCAGTCCGGTTCCAACTTTTTTACAATCCCTGCAAATCCATCTATCATGTTCTCGTTTACATTTTAATTCAAGATCGTCACAATCAATGTCAAAAGCAAGGTCTCCACCGTTCCAACCCTTTTCTTCCATAGGAAGTGATGGATCGTCATAATATGAACAAGATGCATAAACACCTTTTGGAGCTTTTTGTATCAGCTCATCTATAAATGAGTCAAAGTTTGAAACAGCCAAATGTCTTTGCATAAATCCTTCAAAAGGTAAATAACCAAACTCTCTTTCTGTAAATCTTGAAGGCCTAGGAATACGATTTCTGTATTTTCTGTAATACTCGCTAAAAGTTTGTCTTAGAAAATTATTTGTTTTTTCGCTCAGTCTTTTTCACCGGAATTTTATTTTTAAATTGCAAAGGATTTTTTATTGTTCCACAAGCTTCGGTTTTAAAGCAAAAGTCCTTCATTTTCACAGTACTACAGCTAGGAACGTCATACTTTGTTCCGCCACCTTTCAGGCCGGCGATATGTTCAACTTGATATCTAGTTATATTTTTATTAAAACCAAGATTGGTCGGATACATATCTATAACTTCGTCGACGGTTTTTCCTGCACGTAAAAGAAAAGTTGTCATTAGGAATTTTCCAGAATGAGGAACCTGATCTCCTTTTTGTATCATTTCAACGGCTTTTGCCACACATGGAGGATAATCTCCAGAAAAGACCTGGATTCTAGGTGTGGGAGGTCTAGGTGCAGAAGCCAATATCTCCTTAATAGAAGCAGAGATTGCCTCATCGTCCAATAATGAAGGAGGAATTATCATGTCATCAACTTTGGAACGAATAAGTTTGTAAATTTCGTCTTGAAGCAAAGTAACAAGTTCGTCTTGTGTTAAAAAGACGGATCCAGATCCGACGAATCTGTTTACTAACCTCCATTTGCTTTTGTGAAGATTAATGGAACGTGAAAGATAATCACTTAATTCCAATTTATATTTGAGATTTGTACGTAAGACAAAAGGTTCTGGTTGACTGTCAGAAGGATTTGTTTCTGTAAGCTGAATTTTAAGAAGTGTTTTAAAAATATATGGAATAACATCAGGATTTTCGTTTTGTAAAAAGTCTTCCACACGCCTTGATTCAGCCAAAGCAAATCTAGAGATTAAATGATTTTGATTTGTGGCTTTTACTAAAAGCAAAGCTATTGGAAACGAAAATTTTGCAATAGTTCTCTCTTCAACACCGTTATTAAGTTCCGGAGAAGTACCATATTTGAGGCCGTAAATTATCCTATCTTTAGCACCTTCAAGTATAGGTAATTCTGATTTAAGTAGCTCTGAAATGTCCCAACCAACCATCTGGTCGCCAACTTCAGGCAAAAATGGATATTTAGATGCATCGTCTCCTCCTATAACATAATTCAATACAGTTGTCAATTGTGTAAATGACTTCGTTTCTTATAATAATTCAATTAGAGATATCTTAAAAAACACCTAGGCATGATAAATTACTTGTAATAATATGCTAAGTCCGTATGAAGAACGCGCAGGAGAGCTTTTGAAAGTAAAAAAGAAAGAATTGAAAGATCTAAAGAAAAACATACTTACTGAAACAGGATTTTTTGGCAAACGACGCTTGGAAAAAAAGATAAAAGAAGCTAATCATGATATTGAATATTTGAAAAATGATATTTACAGATATCGAAGAGCTGTTGCGTGGAATAAAAAGAGACCACTTAAAAAAATTACAAAAAGATAATAAAACTACAATATTTCAACCATACGTTCAATAGGATTTATTATCTGTTAGCATTTGTTCATTAAATTAAACTGATTCTTTATATATGTCTGATTTTTATGATATATTATGCCATATACAAGAACACCAGATGGAAAAGATTGGACAGAAAAATCATTAGGCTCATCACTTCAAGAGAGTGCAAACGCCATTATGAAAACAATCACAGAAAGAAATATCAGATATATAGATCTGCAATTCACTGATGTTCCAGGTAAATTACACCATGTAACAGTACCAGTGCACACATTGGAAGCTGATTCTTTTACCAACGGAATACCAAAATTAGACGGTTCCTCAATCAGGGGATTTACCGGTATCAATGAATCTGATATGTTATTAAAACCAGATCCTAACACTTTTGTTGAGATATCTTGGTCAGATCCAGAAACCAGGTATGCACGAGTATTATGTTCAGTGCACTGGGGAATGGGACATCCAGTACACAAAGGAAATGCTTTAAGCAGAGATCCAAGAGGTGTTGCCGCAAAAGCTGAAGCTTTACTAAAGGAAAGTGGAGTCGGTGACAAATCATATTGGGGTCCTGAATTGGAATTCTTTGTCTTTGACGCAGTAACTTGGGACACACAAACTCCTGCTGCAGGGCAAAGTTATAGTATTGAAAGTAAAGAGGCAATTTGGTCTCCAGGTGGACCAATGGGAACAAACGTTCCAATTAGACACAAAGAAGGTTACTTCCCTACAACACCACAAGATACATTAATGGATTTCAGAAATGACGCAGTAGCAAAAATGGAAGATGATTTCGGCATTGTTGTTGACGCTCATCATCATGAAGTAGCAACTGCAGGTCAGTGTGAAATCAATATGAGATATGATACATTGGTAAATTCTGCAGATAGTGCTCAATCATTCAAGTATGTAGTAAAGAACGTAGCACATCAGAAAGGTTTGGTTGCAACATTTATGCCTAAACCTCTAGTTGGTGATAATGGTTCAGGAATGCATTGCCATCAAAGTATTTGGAAAGGTGGAGAGAATATGTTCTATGATAAAGATGATCAACATTCAGAATTGAGTCAGACTGCAAGGTATTACATAGGCGGTATAATGGCCCACACTAGGTCATTAGCCTGTATAGTCGCACCTACAACAAACTCATACAAACGACTTGTTCCAGGATATGAAGCACCTATCTACATTGCGTGGAGTAGGAGCAACAGATCTGCAAACGTCAGAGTTCCTGTCAATATCAAGGGCAAACCAGATGCAAAGAGAATAGAATTCAGATGTCCTGATACAACTGCGAATCCATACTTGGCATTCTCAGCAATGTTATGTGCAGGTCTTGACGGAATAAAGAACAAGATAGATTGTGGAGATCCAGTAGATGAAAACATCTATACACTCAGTCCAGAACGCAGAAGCCAATTAGGAATTAAAGCTTTACCAAAAGACTTGGGAGAAGCTGCAGATTCGCTGGAAAGTGATAACGGATTCTTAAAGTCTGTGTTCGACAATGAACTGTTGGACTTTATGCTTGAGTTCGCAAGAGACTCACACTTCGAAATTATATCAAGAACTCATCCACACGAGTTCCAACTTTATTTCGACGTATAGTAAAACAAGGAGGACATTGTCCTCCAAACAATTTTTTATTAAACTAAAACCAGTGTTTACTATTTTTGTTTAAGTGAAGCTCTCCATTTTTTCCATTCGTTGCTTTCTTTATCAGGCAGTTTCCACCAAAAGGCAATTCTTTTTTCAAGTTCCTTCCATGAAGAAATACCATTGATTAAATTTTTTAGCATTTGAATTTCAAATGGAAAAGTTCCATCCCCACAAAACCTCTATCAGGAGGAAGAACATTACCAAGAATATTCCAGCTCTAACTCTCCTTCTATCAACTTGTGTTTGTTTGCTAATGCGGTCGATTACAGAAGTAAATGCAGAACC
>Ga0310345_10000625_pt1 | contig 48094 bp, 45 predicted proteins | sample HC15DNA20500_MG_FD_204667 | JGI IMG/M metagenome (GOLD analysis project Ga0310345, IMG submission 204667) | Marine microbial communities from station ALOHA, North Pacific Subtropical Gyre - HC15-DNA-20-500_MG | ecosystem: Environmental > Aquatic > Marine > Oceanic | place: Pacific Ocean: North...
ATCTCGGGCTTCTGGTAGTAATGCGCCAGGATCACCGCCTTGCGGTCCTTGCGCAGCCGGTCGATCTCGGCACGCAGATCAAGGCCGGAAAGATTGGCGGGCTGGGCTGTCATGGCTTGAAATCCCCTGGGTCGGGAGAAGGCCGATGCCCTCTCCGCATTACCCGGCACTTAGGCACCGCTGCTGCTACGGGCAATAGCCTCTGCGTACGCAGCCACAGCCGGCATCCTCGCAACCACCTGGATAAGGCCATGTACCACCACGACCAGCACCATTCCGGCGGTCGTGGCCGGATGCACGCGGCCCAGAACTTTGACGTCATGACGTGTAACTATTCCCAGGAAGGCAACCTGCAAAACCGCTTCAAGCCAGCCACCGCCTATCTGCCCCAGCAGTGGCATGGGCAGCAGCCTCCCCAGTGCCGGTTCCATGAGGATGACGGTCGCCGCGAGCATCAGCCGCCGATGCCACTGTGTCTGGCGGCGCAGCGCGATCGCCGTCACGACGGTCAGCGCGAAGATGACCACCTCGATATGCGTGAGCGCGAGAAAGTACCCGTCGGTGAAGAAGGGCGGCACTCGATGCATCGCCAGTGCCATGCGGCCGGCGTAGGTGCCGAGGAGCACGATTGCGAGGACGAGCCCGAGGCTGGCCCAGCCCAGCTTGCGGTGGAGAGCAAGATCGCTGCTCCCCGCCAGACTGTTCTGAACCACGATGGCGCCAAGCCAGCCCAACATGGCGATGCCGTGAGCGTGGATCCAGATCGGCGTCCGCAGCGGATCGACAAAGCCGCGCACCGCCCATTGCAGGAAGCCGAATATGATCAGGCCGGCCAGCACCTGCGCCAGCCGCGTGAAAAAGCGTTGGTCGGATAGATACGAGGCGTCCGCTCGCGCCGCTGCAAAGTCCATATTCCCACTCCCGCGCTCAGCCCGTGGCTTTTGCCAGTCTGGGCAAGGTCGTCCCGTAACGGCAGGTTATGGCTTTGCAGGTTCTCCATCAATCGAAACCGACACGTTGACGTCACCAAATCCCGCTACTTGCAACGGGATAGCCAGATTCTGGCGAATGGCATCCTTTGCCGCAGAACGCGCCAGACCCAGGAGCACCGGATTGGCGGCCTGCTGCACCGCCAACTGTTCTGCCAGCTTCGTGTTGTCGCGCGTCAGCTTGTCCTGCGCGGCACGCGTGATCCACACCCCATCGCGCAGGTACTGCGCCCGCGCTTCATCAAGGTTTGGGCGGGTGACTTCAAGCGCCGGCAGACGAACCGACAGTGTCTTGCTCGCCTGGTCCCAGCGCATGCGGTCGCGGCCGACTTTGCCAAGCTCGATGGCGTAGTCGACCCGCGCCGGAATGACCGCGACCTGCCGAGACGTGACGAGGCCGAAAAGCCGACTGTCATTGCTGGCAACGACCGGGGCAAGTTCTGCGCTGAACACGGTCAGGCGATCCTGCTTGTCGAAGGCGATCAGGCTCGTCGCAAGGGGATCACCGATGGGGACCGGCTTCCACAGCTGCCACGCGAGGAAGGCAGCCATTGCAGCTGCGGCAACGAAAAGCAGCCACGGCAGAACTGCCCCACGCGCCCGGACCGGCATGCCGGCTCTTGCCGATCCGGACTTCTGGCTCAGGCGATCAAGGTCCATTTTGGCTCCGGCACCTGCGGCCCGCGCAAAACGCGACCTTGCGTCTCGAGATCGATGAGGTGCGCGAGTACCGAGCGCCCCGCCGCCCCGTTCAGGCGAGGATCGAGGCCCTTGTACATCTGGGTCACCATCTCGGGGATCGTGGCTGGCGCTTTGCCGATCACACGCAGGATCTGCGCCTCGCGCTGACGCCGATGGCCGATCATTCCCCGGACAAGCTGCTGCGGCTTGGTCACCGCGGGGCCATGCGCCGGATAGTACACCGTATCCTCTCGGCCCTGCAGCTTCTGCAGCGAGAGCATATAGGCGCTCATGTCCCCATCTGGCGGAGAGACGACCGTAGTCGACCAGCCCATTACATGGTCGCCGGTAAACAGCGCCCTGCTTTCCTGAAGGGCAAAGCACAAGTGATTGCTGGTGTGGCCAGGGGTCGCCACAGCCTCCAAGGTCCAGCCGTCGCCGGCTACCAGCTCGCCATCGGAGAGAACCCGGTTCGGCTGGTATGTCGGGTCAAACGCCGCGTCCGCTCTGGCGCCGCTATCGTCGATGACCAGCGGCGCGCAGCCGATGACTGGAGCGCCCGTTGCAGCCTGCAGCGGCACGGCGGCGGGGCTGTGATCGCGGTGCGTGTGCGTGCACAGGATCGCCACCAGCCGCTGGCCGGCGATGGCCTTGAGAATTGCGTCGACATGGCCATCGCCGTTCGTATCGGCATGACCGACTTCGCCGGTACCGATTGGGCCCGGATCGATCACGGCGACGTCGCGGCCACTGCCCACCAGATAAGTCTGCGTGCCCGTGAACGTGAATGGCGAGGGGTTGGGGGCAAGAACCCGGCGCACCTGCGGTTCCAGCTCGACCGCAAGGCCGGTGTTCCATTCGGACCGGTCGGGGATGGAAATGCCCGGCGTTGGATTGGGGGGTGCCATGGGTCTGATATGGGGAGTTTCGCGTGACGGCGCAACGCCGCGTCGATTCAGGCGGGCATCTTGCGTTCAGAGTGCTGCCGGTATCGCCGCTGACAGCCTTTGCCGGAGACGTTCCACCGCGCTGCCCGCCATTTCGACATCGCCCCGCCATGCGCGCTCAAGGCGCTGGATGCGGGCATAGAGCCGTTCGCTTTCCTGCACACACCGTTGCGCCTCGGCGGGCAGGGCAAGCGCCTGGACGGGATCGCTCAGCGGAAAGTTGGCGATCAGGCGGCCATGGCGGCGCAGTTGCAACTCGCTGAGCTCACCGGCGAAGTAGGCACGGTGATTGAGCAGCCAGGCCAGGCAATGCATAATCCGCGTCGTCGTTCGGAGTGCTTCGCAGCTCACCTGAACGTGCGCCAGATCCGCATCCGGATCGTCATTGGCTCCCACCAGCGCGCGCCGGTCGTGCCCCTGCCGCAGCCGGTCGAACACCCCGCGCGCCTCCTCCGAGAGGACAAGTGCCTCTGCATAAAGCGCCTCGATGATGCGCGGGTTGAGGTTGGGCATGAGGGCCATGATCAGCGCATAGGCCCATCCCAGGTCCCCACTCAACACATCGCTGACGGGGCGTTCACCACGTTTTGAAAACTGTGCCGGAACGATACGGATAACGGCAATACCATGCATCCGTTCATGGTGAGTCAAGATTCTGTAATCAGGCAATAATGTCTGGAATCAGATAGTCTTCGAGCAGTGCGATCTGGTCCTTCAAGCGCAACTTCCGCTTTTTGAGCCGCGCGACTTGCAGTTGATCATGCGCGCCGGTCCCGGACAGGGCTTCGATCGCGGCGTCGAGATCGCGATGCTCGATCCGCAGCATTTCGAGCCGCTTGCGCATTTCGTCTTCGGTCAACCGCGCCACTCCCAGATAATGCCCTGCACCGACGAGATCGCGCACCGGCCCGCGCTGCATTTGCAGGCCATTACGCGTTAACGCTTCGCTGCAACCGGAATACGCACAATCGCGCGCTTTGGACATACCGACGCAGACGGGCTTGCAAGATACGGCGATTGTGGGAGCATGACAACGCGCCCGCTCGAACGAGTCGGGGCCGACACGTCCATGCCGGCGCGAACCTTCGGCCCATGCGCTCTTGCAGCGATCCTGCTGCCGGAGTGGGACGAAGCTGGTGTCCTTGAGGAGGTTGCCGCATGGAACTGTCGCATATCAGCGCTCTTGAATCCAAACATGCCGGTCTCGAACGGCGCATCGCCGAAGAACGGAATCGTCCGTTGCCCAACGAGGCGTTGATCAAGGAGCTGAAGCGCCGAAAGCTGCGAATCAAGGAAGAGCTTGCGCACGTTCAGCAAGTCCACTGAGGATGCAACGATCCCGGATTGCGGCCGCCAGCCCAATATGGCTGGCTTGCCGCACCGGGATGATTGCCTGGATGAGGGCCTTGATAACCACAACGTCCCAAACCCACTTTCACACGGATACGAATTCATGAGCGCCACCGGCGCTGCAGTTTGCAAACGGCATTGTCTGCGCTAGGCCTTCGAACATGATCACTGCCGCCGCCGCTGCCCGTGCGATCCTGACGTCGCTTCACGAGGTCATGGCATCCCGCGCCGGTGCGCAGGCCAAGCTCAACCAGATCGTCGATGTCATTGGCGACAAGCTCAACAGCGAAGTCTGCTCGATCTACCTGTTGCGCGAAGGCATGCTGGAACTTTTTGCGACGCGCGGCCTGAATCAGGCGGCGGTCCATGTGACGCGGATGGCGGTCGGCGAGGGCCTTGTCGGCACCATCGCCGCCAACATCGAGACGCTGAACCTTGCAGAAGCGGCTGCCCATCCCGACTTCGCGTTCTTCCCGGAAACCGGAGAAGAGCGTTTTCATTCCTTCGCTGGCGTACCGATCGTCCGCCGCGCGCGCGCGGTAGGTGTTCTCGGCGTCCAGCATGTCGAGCCGCGCCGCTACGAGGAAGTGGAGATCGAGGCGCTCCAGACCGTGGCCATGGTGCTGTCGGAACTGATCGCCAATGCCGATCTCATCGATGAGGAAGACGCGTTGGGTGCCGATGCGCACCTGACCGGACACGAACGGATTGCAGGCCTTACGTTGGTAAAGGGCCTCGCGAGCGGCGTTGCCGTATTCCACCAGCCCCGCGTCACAATCGAACATGTCGTCGCGGAAGACACCGAGGCCGAACGCCAGCGAGTCTATCTCGCCTTCGACAAGATGCGCGAGCAGATCGACCGCATGGCCAGCCAGGCCGAGTTCGGCATGGGCGGTGAACATGAGGAGGTCCTCGAGACATACCGCATGTTTGCCTACGACGAAGGGTGGAGTCGGCGCATCAATGAAGCGATCGACTCCGGCCTGACTGCCGAGGCTGCGATCGAACGGGTACAGCAGCGCACCCGCATGCGCATGCGCAAGATCGACGATCCGCTTCTGGCTGATCGCATGCACGATCTGGAGGACCTTTCAAACCGCCTTCTGCGCATCGTTTCCGGCCAGTTGGGCACGGCGGCCAGTCTTGGTCTCAAGGGCGACGCCATTCTGATCGCGCGCAATCTCGGTCCGGCCGAACTGCTGGAGTATGACCGGCGGCGGCTCAAGGGCGTGATCCTTGAGGAAGGCTCGCTCACAGCGCACGTTGTCATCGTGGCCCGCGCGATGGGAATCCCGGTGGTTGGGCGCATCCGCGGCCTTCGCGCCAAAGTGCGCGAAGGCGACCAGTTGCTTCTCGACGGCGATCAGGGTGTTGTCGATGTTCGCCCGGCGCCCACGCTTGTCGAGGCTTTCGAAGCGCGGTTTGCGCGCAATCGCGAGCGGCAGGCGCTTTATGCGGCGATGCGCGATGTCGAACCGGTTTCGGCCGATGGTCAGCGCGTCCGGGTCATGATCAACGCGGGTCTGCGCGATGACATGCCTATGCTCAACCTGACCGGGGCGGACGGTATCGGTCTGTTCCGCACCGAGTTCCAGTTTCTCGTTTCGGCGACCCTGCCCGCGCGCGAACGCCAGACGCGCCTCTATCGCGATGTTCTCGATTCAGCCGGTGATCGGCCTGTGGTGTTCCGCACTGTCGATATCGGCGGTGACAAGGTCCTTCCTTATCTTCGTCACAACGACGGTGAGACCGAAGAGAACCCCGCGATGGGCTGGCGCGCGCTGCGCGTCGCGCTTGAGCGTGATGGCCTGCTAAAGGTGCAGGCGCGAGCACTCCTTGAGGCGGCGGGCGGACGGACGCTCAACGTGATGTTCCCGATGGTGACCGAGCCATGGGAGTTCGATGCCGCACGCGCCGTGTTCGAAAGCCAGCTCGCGTTTCTCAAGCAGCAGAAGAAGCTGCTGCCGGATGCAATTCGCTATGGTGCGATGCTTGAGGTTCCAGCGCTCGCTGAGTGCCTCGATGTGCTTGCGCCACGGCTGTCGTTTCTGTCGATCGGGACCAATGACCTGACGCAGTTTCTCTTTGCCGCCGATCGCGCCAATCCGAAGCTTGCCGAACGGTATGACTGGCTCTCACCTGCCATACTGCGCTTCCTGCGCCGCGTCGTGCTCGCCGTCGCGCCTTCGGGCACGGATGTGACAGTGTGCGGCGAAATGGGCGGTCGCAGGCTGGAAGCGCTTGCATTGCTCGGGATCGGAATCACCCGCCTTTCGATCACCCCTGCTGCCGTCGGGCCGATCAAAGAGTTGGTCCGCAAAGTCGAGTTGCCGGCAATTCAGGCTGCGATGGAGGGTTGGCTCGCTCACCCGCCTGCCGATCTGCGGTCCGAAATCGCCGCCTGGGCCACGGCACGTGGGATTGATTACGACTGAGTTCGTCGCATCGGCGTGTCACATCATACCGTTACGGACTCAAAAACATTGACTTTTCGGGTTGGGACATGATGCCTCCACCGGGGGTCGCAACCAAACAGAGAATGCCCGGGACAACGATGAACGACGGGAGCTACGCCGTGGCCGAGGACGGCGAACGCAATACGGTCAACACTGACCAGACTGATACCGGCGGGGCCGGCAACGGCGCGGAGTCGCCGCGCCCACCAGTCGTTGATGCACACGCAAGCGTAGCCACGCGTCTTGTCGCAGCCCGTGAGGCCCTGGGCCTGAGCGCTGCCGAAATCGCGCGGCGTACACGGGTCACGATCCGGCATATCGAGGCACTTGAAGCTGGCGACTACAGCGCTCTGCCCGGGCGGCCATACGCGATCGGCTTTGCCAAGGCCTATGCACGGGCAGTGGGATTGGGCGATACGGAAATCGCGGATGCCGTCCGGCTGGAACTGCAAGGCCGCGCGCCACGCCCCGAACCCCGCGTGCTCAACCAGTTCGAAGTCGGTGATCCTGCAAAGACACCGTCGAGGCTGGTCGGCTGGCTCGCGCTGCTGCTTGTCGGAGCGCTGCTCGCGATGGGCGGCATCTTTTGGCGGAGCTACTATGCGCCAGCCGTTTCGCTGCCTTCATTGGTGCAGGAGGCGGATCAACCCGCTCCCGTTGCCAAGCCCGATTCGGTCCGCCCGGCGCAGCCCGCAGCTGCCCAGCCGCTGGCCAATGGCCCGGTGATTTTCTCCGCGCTTGAGGAGGGCATCTGGGTCAAGTTTTACGATGGTCAGGGCAAGCAGCTGATGCAGAAGCAGCTGGCCAAAGGTGAAAGCTACACCGTACCGGCCGACGCCCTCAGTCCCAAGCTCTGGACCGGGCGCCCGGACGCGCTTGCGATCACGATCGGTGGTCAGCCCGTTCCCCGCCTTGCCGAGGTCGAGAAGGTTATCAAGGATATTCCGGTCGACGCTGCAAGTCTGCGCGCTCGGCCTGTGACCCTAGCCCCCGGGGCAAGCGGAAGCCCTGCACCGATTGCCCAATGACGCGGCTCAAAGGGCGGTGTTCTGTGTGAAACCTGGTCTTGAGGCATGCAAAACGTCTCCAGATGCTTGCGCCCTGACCTAAAGCCAGCGCATGGAAGCAGCGGTGATCCGACGGGAGTGACAATGAACATGATGCTTGGCTCTGGCCGTGGTGGTTCGGCAATCGCCCTCACCCTCGCGGTTCTTTCCGCGAGTTTGCTCCCGGTCGGCGCAGCCTCGATAGCCCATGCGCAAGCAGCGTCGGAAAGCACGGACGTGCGTCTGAGGCGGATCGAGGCGGAGCTACGTGCGGTTCAGCGCAAGGTGTTCCCTGATGGCGCCGGCAAGACGTTCGGACCGGAGATTACGTCCCCCGCCACCAGCTCGGCCCAGCCCGCGCCGACGCCTACTGCAGTGACGGACATCCTGACGCGCATGGATGCTGTCGAATCCCAGTTGCAGCGGCTTACTGCGTCGAGTGAGGAAAATCAGAACCACATCGCCAAGCTCGAGGCCCGCCTGGCTGCGTTGGAAGCAGCCGGTGCTGCGCCAGCAAGCACTGCAGCGACTACTGCGAGTCCACCGGCGATTGCAGCCCTGCCAGCAGTGGAGCAGGCCGCCCCGGCCAAGCTGACCGCGAAACCGGTTGCTGCCAAACCAGATGCCGCAAAGGCAGAGGCTTCGCCTGATCGCGTCGCTGCCGTGATGGCGATCGATAAGCCTTCGACCACCGACAAGGGCGAGGACGAGTACACCTATGGCTACCGCCTGTGGGAAGCCAAGTTCTTCCCCGAGGCGCAGCAGCAACTGCTGCGTGTGGTCCAGCAATATCCGCGCCATGCTCGGATCAGCTATGCGCGCAACCTGCTTGGCCGGGCCTATCTCGACGATGGCAAGCCCGGCACAGCGGCGCAGTATTTCCTCCAGAACTATCAGGCCGACCGCAAGGGCGATCGGGCGGCTGACAGCCTGCTCTATCTGGGCGTCGCGATGAGCCGACTGAAGGAAGAAAAGCGCGCCTGTGTGGCGTTTGCGGAGTTTCGCCAGACCTATCCGTCCGAACTGACCGGTCGTCTGAAATCGCAGTACGAGGCGGCGACAAAGCCGGTGGTCTGCAATTGATAGGGCGCTGGTAGCCCGTTTCGCTGCGGATTGGCTGGCAATCTGGCCGGAGAGCGCGCCGGTTGGTCTGGCAGTTTCGGGCGGGCCGGACAGTCTGGGTCTGCTCTTGCTGGCGCAGGCTGCGCTCCCCGCTCCCCTGCACGTTGCAACAGTAGATCACGGCCTGAGGCCAGATAGCGCCGCCGAAGCCCGCTACGTCGCTGAACTGTGCGGTAAGCTTGGCATGCGGCACGATACCATCAGTCTGGCTCTGCCTCCCGGCCCGGCTTTGCAGGAACGAGCGCGTGATGCGCGCTATGCTGCGCTGGCTGATTGGGCGAGGCGCAGGAGTCTCCGGGCAATCGTTACGGCTCATCATGCCGACGATCAGGCTGAGACGCTGCTGATGAGGCTTTCGCGTGGTGCGGGACTTCGTGGTCTGGCAGCCATGCGCCCACGAGGGGTGGTGCCGGGCAGCAGTGATTGCCCGTTGCTGCGTCCGCTGCTCGGCTGGCGCCGCAGCGAACTTGCCAAGATCGTCGCTGCAGCCGGTGTTGAGCCTGTCCACGATCCATCCAACGCCGACCTTCGTTTCGAGCGGGTGCGGGTGCGTATGCAGATGAGCCGCCTTAGCGACCTCGACTCGATGGCCCTGGCGCTGAGCGCGCGGCATCTGGCCGAGGCCGACGAGGCCATTGAGTGGGCCGTTGCGCACTGCATGGAAGCGGTGCGGACCGAGGATGGCATTTCCTACTGGAACCCCGGCAACATCCCGCGGGTCATTGCCCTGCGTGTGCTAGAGCGGCTGCTTTACGAAAAGGTTGGCATGCACCCGCGCGGGAATGCTCTTGCCCGCTGGCATGACAGGCTCGCCGGTGGCGAGGTGGCAACGCTGGCCGGCGTGCGCGGCGATGGGCGTAAGGCGGAATGGCGCTTTGGTCTCGCTCCAAAACCTCGAAGTGCAACTGATCCCCGGATGGGACGTCCCTAGGGGCAAGAAAATCGGGCTCAAGGTTATATTGCCATTCCCCGAGGCCGTCCTACATTGGAAGAGTTGAAACTACCCGGATCGAAAGCCGCGCCATGAATGACGACCAGCCGCAGGGTAACCCCTGGATCAAGAGCCTCCTGATCTGGGGCGGCATCTTTCTGGCGCTGCTCCTTGTCGTTTCGATGTTCAACACGCGGACCGATCCCGCCGGGACGATGATCCCCTATTCCGATTTCCGCGCCAATGTCGCGCAGGACAACGTGAGGGATGTGCAGGTCGGCCCTGACCGGATCACCGGCACGCTCAAGAACGACCAGCAGTTCACCACTGTACCGGTTCCCGGCGACGCCGAGCTGACCAAGCTCCTTCAGGAACATGGCGTGCGCTATGCGGGCAAGGCGCAGGAAGAACCGAACCTGCTGCTCTACATCCTTGCGCAGTCGCTGCCCTTCCTGCTCATTCTCGGGGTCGCTTTCTTTGCATTGCGCCAAGTCCAGAAGGGCGGCGGCTCGGGCGCTATGGGCTTCGGCAAGTCCAAGGCCAAGCTGCTGACCGAGCGCTCCGGCAAGGTCACCTTCGATGACGTGGCGGGCATCGACGAAGCGCGCGAGGAGCTTCAGGAGATCGTCGAGTTCCTTCGCGACCCCAGCCGCTTCTCCAAACTCGGTGGGCAGATCCCCAAGGGTGCGCTGCTGGTCGGGTCGCCCGGTACCGGCAAGACCTTGCTGGCCCGCGCCATCGCGGGTGAGGCGGGCGTGCCCTTCTTCACCATCTCAGGCTCCGATTTCGTCGAAATGTTCGTGGGCGTGGGCGCCAGCCGTGTGCGCGATATGTTCGATCAGGCCAAGAAGAATGCTCCGTGCATCGTCTTCATCGACGAAATCGATGCTGTCGGTCGCCACCGTGGCCACGGCCTCGGCAATTCGAACGACGAGCGCGAGCAGACCTTGAACCAGCTGCTGGTCGAGATGGACGGCTTCGAAGCGAACGAAGGCATCATCATCATCGCCGCGACCAACCGGCCGGATGTGCTCGATCCCGCGCTGCTGCGTCCCGGCCGCTTCGACCGTCAGGTCGTTGTTCCCATCCCGGATATCGACGGACGCGAGAAGATCCTCAGCGTGCATATGAAGAAGGTACCGCTTGCGCCCGACGTGCTTCCCCGCGTCATTGCCCGCGGTACGCCTGGGTTCTCGGGTGCGGACCTTGCCAATCTCGTCAACGAGGCGGCGCTGCTGGCTGCCCGCCGCAACAAGCGGCTGGTGGCGATGCAGGAATTCGAGGACGCCAAGGACAAGGTCATGATGGGTGCCGAGCGCCGCTCGATGGTCATGACCGACGACGAGAAGAAGATGACCGCTTATCACGAGGCAGGTCACGCGATCGTATCGATCAATGAAGCCGCTTCGGACCCGATCCACAAGGCCACCATCATCCCGCGTGGCCGCGCACTCGGCATGGTCATGCGTCTGCCTGAGCGGGACAGCTATTCCTATCACCGCGACAAGATGCACGCCAATCTCTCGGTCAGCATGGGTGGCCGCGTGGCGGAGGAACTGATCTTCGGGTACGACAAGGTCTCCTCCGGTGCATCGTCCGATATCCAGTATGCCACGAGCCTGGCCCGTAACATGGTCACCAAGTGGGGCATGTCCGACAAGCTCGGCCCGCTTCAGTACGAGGAAGCGCAGGAAGGCTACCTTGGCATGGGCGGCTCGCAGCGCACGATGATGTCCGACGAAACCAACAAGCTCATCGACAGCGAGATCCGAACGCTGGTCGACGGCGCCCATGCCCGCGCGACCGAGATCCTCAAGTCCAACGAGGACAAGCTCCACCTGCTCGCGCAAGCGCTGCTCGAGTACGAAACGCTCAGCGGCGACGAAATTCGCGCGCTGATGGACAATGGCAAGCTAGACCGGCCGGAAGCCCCAAGTGGTCCTGCCCGCCCGGTCAGCTCAGCCGGGGCCACTGTGCCGCGGGCCGGTCGGCGCTTCTCGGGTTCGGGCGATCCGCAGCCCGCCGGGGCGTGAGCAGAGAGCCGCAAACACAATGACGGTTACCAGTGAAGCCATCGTCATCCGGGCCTATGGCGGCCCGGATGTGATGAAGCTCGAAGATATCGAGGTGCCAGCGCCAGGTACCGGGGAACTTCTCGTCCGTCAGCACGCCGCGTCGGTGAATTTCCACGATATCTACGTTCGCTCGGGCTCCTATCGGACGCTTGAGCTGCCCGGTATTCCTGGCCTCGAGGCGGTAGGTACCGTCGACGCTGTCGGCGAAGGGGTCAGCGAGTTTGTTGTGGGCGACCGGATCGCATACATCGCCCGCAACTACGGCGGTTATGCACGCGCCCGTATCATCAACGCTGCGTTGGCTGTGCCTGTGCCAGCGGAGATCGATGATGGCCTTGCAGCCGCATGGTTCCTCAAAGGGCTCACCGCACAAGCGCTGGTCGAGGAAGTCGAGCCGGTACAGCCGGGGATGCCTGTGCTTGTCCAGGCGGCAGGCGGCGGCGTGGGCCAGCTTGTCGCCCGGATGGCCCGTCTCAAGGGTGGCCGGGTGATCGGGACTGCGGGATCGCCGGAGAAGGCGGCCATTGCTCGCGCCGCCGGTTGCGACGAAGTCATTCTCTACCGCGATGAAGATGTTGCGGCCCGCGTCATGGCCTTCACGGACGGCGCTGGTGTCGGTGCGGCCTATGATGCCGTGGGTGCTGACACGTTTGAGGGTTCGCTGGCCTCACTCGCCATCAAGGGGCATCTCGTGCATTACGGGCAGGCATCCGGCCCCATCCCGCCATTCGATCTGTCGCGCCTCGGCGCGAAGTCGGCAAAGGTTTCGCGGCCTTTCCTTTGGCCTTACATTTCCACGCGCGAAACCTTGCTGGCGGCCTCCTCAAAGCTCTTCGCGACAATGGCGTCAGGGTCATTGCCGGTAACACTCGGCGGCCGCTTCGCGCTTGGCGATGCTGCCAAAGCCCATGCCGCATTGGAAGAGCGCGCTGCCGGTCCCTTCGTCCTCGATTGCTGATCCGCGCGCGGGTTCAGCCCGCCCCAGCCTCTGCTGCAATCGCGACCAGATAGATAACGAGCGACATCGAAGCGAAGATCACCAATGCCGACGTCCGGGCGAGCGCTCCAAACCGGGATAAGCCGTAAGTACCGCGCAGCTGCTTGTACATGTGGATCGGGGGAACGAGTGTCAGCACGCCGGCCAGCGGCTCTGCCCCCAGCGCGCCGGCGATCATGCCGCACGCGAACAACAGCGTCATGAAGCTCAGCGAGTAGGTGACGAACACCGTGTGGTCGTAAAGATGGAAGCGGCGGCTGAACGGAAACAGCAGCCAGAGGAACGGGACCGAGAGCGGCACGAGCGCCCAGCTGTATTTGTAGGCGTGGCTCTGCATCTTGTAGAGCACCAGCTTGGGGTTGCTCTGGGTTTCGTCGATAACCTCGTCGAGGATCGAAAAGCCGGTCGATGACAGCTTCTCGCCGCCGAGCCGGTGCATCGCGGCCAGCGCGCGCTCCTGTTGCTCGATCTCGGTATCGAGATCGTCGGTGTCGCCACCCTTGGCCTCTATCTCCGCGCGTTTGGCGCGTGCCGCGTTGAGCGATTTTTCGACCTCGGCCGAGCCCTTTGACAAGCCCACGTTGATAGTAGCCTGACCGTCTTTGCCAAGTTCAAGCTCGCCCGCGGTCTGCTGGATAACGGCGAACATCACGAAAACGCTGAAGAGGAACAGGGCGAGCGGTGAAACGCAGCTGGCGCGGCGCCCATCGATGTACTCGCGTGTGAGCTTGCCTGGCCGGAAGATCAGCAACGGCAATGTGTTCCAGATCTTGCCTTCGAAGTGGAACACGCCGTGCAGCAGATCATGGAAGAAGGCACCCAGCGTGCGATGCACGTGCGCCGTTTGCCCGCAATTGTGGCAGTGGCTGCCAATCAGCGGCGTGCCACAATTGAGGCAGTCACTTTCGTGCGTATGACCGCTGTCGCCTTCGCCGGCAGTCGGCTCAAACGCGCGCGCCGTGAGGCCTGCGCCGATGGCATCTCCCAGTACTTGTGCCTCGCTCATGCCCCGCAGTCCCGCCTCAGTCGATCAAGCAAAGCGCGACGATAGCCAATCCTGCTGCCAGTGACCATGGCTGGAGACGGGTCTACCCGCAATGGACCGGAAATCCCCGGTTGCGGAGATGCCGTCATCACCAGCCGGTTTACGCCGAATTAACCTTGCGGGTGCAGGGCTTCTTCAGTGTCTCCACGGAACGACACAGAACCTCGGGAACAGGTCCCGCGGTACTGGAGGAAGCAACCGGAGTGTTGGGCCCACGCGAGGAACTGGGGTTGGCCGGCAACGTGACCTTCGGTCGCGCGCGCCCGGGCATGGCACCAGCTCGCCGTACCCCGATATTGCCGCAGCCGGAAGCACCGCCACCTCCCGCTCCAACCTTCCGTGACAGCAATCATCCGCTTGCCAAAAGCTGGACGCGCATCTGCCTGAGGGTTGAGCGGTGGTCCGCACGGTACCCGCTGGCACAGGATCTTGCCGAGAAGGTCGGCAGCGGCACATGGTTTCGCGGACTTGGTCTGCTCGTCGGGCTGATCCTCCTCTCCATCATGTTCTGGCCCCGCTTCGCGCCGCTCGAAGCAGCACCGCTCGTTGCCCTCGACGAGGCATCACAAATCGAGTTTCGCGCGCAATCGCTGCGAACTTTTTCACATGGCTCGACGCAGGGCAGGCATTTTGCGGCGACTGATGCGGTGGCGCGTCTGGCAGCTGCGCCGGAGCGGCCAGAGATCCAGCTGACGGCGACCATCGGCGAAAACGACAGTCTGCCGCGCATGCTGCAACGCGCAGGGGTCGGCTCGGGTGATGCCGGGCAAGTCGCTGCGATGGTCGCGAGCGCGGTTCCCCTGTCCGACATCGCGCCGGGCACGCGATTCTCCATCACGCTCGGTGCGCGCAACAACGCGTCTGATCCCCGACCGCTTACCGCAATCGGGTTCCGCCCTCGCTTCGATCTGGCTCTTGCGATCAACCGCCAGGGTGGCGCGCTAACTCTTGCTCGTAAGCCCATTGCGGTCGATGTGACGCCGCTGCGCGTCCAGGGGCTCGTGGGCTCAAGCCTTTATCGCTCGGCACGCGCTGCCGGTGCGCCGCTGTCCGCGGTGCAGGACTATCTCCGCGCAATCGATCAGGCGCTATCGTTCGACGAGATTGCACCGACCGACATGTTTGACCTCGTTGTCGACTATAAGCACGCTGCGGATGGAGAAGGCGAGGCCGGCAATCTGCTTTATGCCGGCGTGGTCCGCTCCGGGCAACCGCGCGCGCAGCTGCTGCGCTGGGGACCCGATGGCAGCTTTACCTCACTGGCCGACCTCACCGGAAGCGGACAGACCGATCAAGGATTCTTCGGTGCGCCCGTCAGCGGGCACGTCACCTCGGGCTACGGCATGCGGCGACATCCCATCCTTGGCTATGTTCGCATGCACGCTGGTATGGACTTCGCCGCATCGTGGGGCTCGCCGATCTATGCCGTGACCGATGGCCGTGTCGCATACGCCGGCTGGCATGGGGGGCATGGCAATTACGTGCGCCTCGACCATGGTGGAGGCATCGCGACGGGCTATGGCCACATGAGCCGCATAGCAGTGGCGCCAGGCATGGCGGTTCGGCGTGGTCAGATCATCGGTTATGTCGGTTCCACCGGCCTGTCGACCGGCGCGCACCTTCATTACGAGGTCTACCGCGGCGGCCAGACGGTGGATCCGATGTCCGTGCGCATGGTGCAGCGCCGTCAGGCCGTTGACCCAAAGCAGGTGGCAGCATTCAAGGCACGCTTGCAGGCGCTGCTTTCGGTGCGGCCAGGCGCCGTTGTGGGATCGCAGCGCTGAGGCTTGATGCCGGCACAGTTGCCCAAAGGTGCTGCAGCGCCTAGAACGGCGGCCATGTCTGCTGGTTATCCCAATATCCGCCTCCGCCGCACCCGCGCCACCGCGTGGAGCCGCGCCCTGCACCGCGAAGTGCTTGTCACTCCGGCCGATCTGATCTGGCCGCTGTTCGTGACCGAGGGCCATGGCGTCGAAGATCCCATCGGATCGCTGCCAGGCGTGTCGCGCTGGTCGGTCGATCTGATCGCTGCGCGCGCCCGTGAGGCGGTTGCTGCCGGGATTCCTTGCCTCGCGCTGTTCCCCAACACGCAGCCGGATCGCCGGAGCGAAGACGGCGCGGAGGCACTCAATCCTGACAATCTGATGTGCCGCGCGATCAAGGCGATCAAGGACGCATGCGGCGACTCGATCGGTGTTCTGACCGACGTCGCGCTGGATCCCTATACTAGCCATGGGCAGGATGGTCTGATCGATGGCGAGGGCTATGTCCTCAACGACGCGACGGTCGATGTGCTGGTCGGGCAGAGCCTCAATCAGGCTGCCGCGGGCGCGGACATTATCGCCCCATCGGACATGATGGATGGCCGCATCGGTGCGATCCGCGAAGCGCTCGAAGAGGGTGGCCACATCAACGTGCAGATCATGGCATACGCGGCAAAATATGCGTCTGCCTTTTACGGCCCTTTCCGCGATGCCGTTGGATCGCGCGGGCTGCTTAAGGGCAACAAGAAAACCTATCAGATGGACCCCGGCAATGCCGAGGAAGCTCTGCGCGAAGTCGAACTCGACATTGCCGAAGGCGCGGACAGCGTGATGGTCAAGCCGGGCCTGCCCTATCTCGACATCGCGCTGCGCGTGAAGGAGGCGTTTCAGGTGCCGGTCTTCGCCTATCAGGTCAGCGGCGAATACGCGATGATCGAGGCGGCAGCGGCGGTGGGTGCAGGCGATCGCGACGCGCTGGTGCTGGAAACCTTGCTCGCCTTCAAGCGCGCGGGTTGTTCGGGCGTTTTGACGTACCACGCGCTCCACGCCGCGCGGCTGATGGGCGCCTGACGCTGCAATGATCGAGACCGCGCGGCTTGTCCTGCGTCCCTGGCGGGATGCTGATCGTGAGCCATTCTGGGCGATGGCATGCGATCCGCGCGTCATGGAGTATCTGCCGCCGCTGACGCGGAGCCAGAGTGACGCTGCCGTTGACCGAATGATTGCGACCGAACGTGAGCACGGACATGTATTCTGGGCGCTCGAGCGCAAGGTCGAGGGCGAATTCATTGGTTTTTGCGGAATTCTCCCCCCTCGTTCGCCGATCTTCGAGCATGAGATCGGCTGGCGCCTGGCTCACCATGCATGGGGACAAGGACTTGCCCGCGAAGCAGCCGAAGCCTCGCTGTCTTGGGCTTGGGCCAATCTGCCGGTCCGGACGATCATGGCGATCACCAACCTTTCCAATACGCGCAGCTGGGGTCTGATGGAGCGGCTCGGGATGACCCGTTATCTTGACGAGGACTTCGATCACCCTGATCTGGCAGAGGGGGATCCGCTCCGGCCGCATATTCTCTACCGCATCCACCGGCCCGAAGCCACGGCCGCCTGAAGGGAGCGTCATGCATCAGGATGTCACCATCGCCGCCATTCACGGCAAGGCACCGCGCATCCACTCGAGCGCCTTCATTGCACCCGGCTGCAGGATCATCGGCGATGTCGAGATCCGTCCCGATGCCTCGGTGTGGTACAACTGTGTTCTCCGCGGCGATGTGAACCGGATCGTGATCGGTGCCCGAACCAACATCCAGGACGGAACCGTGATCCACTGCGACAGCCCTGATCCGCGCCACCCGCAGGGCTTTCCCACATTGATCGGGGACGATGTTCTCGTCGGGCATATGGTCATGCTGCATGGCTGCACGCTTGAGGACCGCGCCTTTGTAGGGCTGGGCGCTGTGGTCATGAACGGTGCCGTGATCGAAGGTGATGGCATGCTGGCCGCTGGTGCGCTGCTAACGCCCGGCAAGCGCATCGCGTCGCGCCAGCTGTGGGGCGGCCGCCCTGCCGCCTATATGCGCGATCTGAGCGACGCGGCTCTTCACGAGATGCAGCTGGGCGTCGCGCACTACGTAGGCAACGCCAAGGCGCACTATGCTGCACTGACAAGCCATGGCGCGACCGAAGACTGATCTTCCGTCCGCCGGTGCGCTGCGGTCCTGTGCCGATCCCGATGGCCGACTATCGGTGCGGGTCACGCCCGGGGCGCGGAGCGAGGGTGTGGAAATTCAGGCCGGCCAGGTCTTGGTAAAGGTCCGCGCCAAGCCGGAAGACGGCAAGGCAACTGCGGCCGTGGCGGATCTGCTTGCGCAGGCCTTGGCCATTGCACCTTCGCAGATCACCTTGTTGCGCGGCGCAACTTCGCGTGAAAAGCTGTTCAGGATTCCGCCGGCAACGTGATGGCGACGAGTGCCATCGCGGCCGCCCATGCCGCCGCGATCCACAAGCAGCCCAGTGGCAGTCGGCTTTGCAGGTATGCTCCAAGCACTGCGCCTATCAGCAAGCCTGTCCACAGCAATCCCCATTGGATCCAGCCCGGCTCAGCCTTTCCGGCCATCCACAGGGCAAGGCTTTGCCCGAGCCGGACGAGCGCCCCGGTCATGTAGGTCAGCCCGACCGTCACTTCGCCGCCACGTTGGAAGGTGTTGTTGATCGCACCCATCGCGAGGACGAGGGCGCCCAGCATGATGGTCTCGGAACCTAACGAGCGCGCAGCCGCTCCGATCAGCAGAAGCATTGCCACCATGCCCAGAATCACCGGCTTGCGGCGACCGCCGGCGCGCAGTGCGATGAGTGCGCCCAGCGTCACCCCGCACACGAACATCGCGATGAGCGATGCGGGAACCACTGCGGCGCCGGTTGCCATGCTGAGCGCAACGCCCAGCCGGGTAGAGTTTCCGGACATGAAAGAAACGAAATAGCCGTTGGCTGAAAGAAAGCCGACCGCGTCGACAAAACCGGCAAGGCCGGCGAGAGCAATTGCCAGTTTGCGCCGGCCCGGATCATAACGCAGCATGCGTCTAGTCTAGCGGTTTGCCGGATCCCGGCAAATCAGGCCTTAGCCATCCCCAATGCCATGCGGTTCAGCACATCGGCCAAGGCATCGGCGATTGCCGTGTCGGGCGGCGCCACATCGGCAATGGCCTGACGCATGGCATCAGCCCATTGTCCTGCCGTTGTCTTGTCGATGCCGAACCTGGTGTGCATGCTGACCATGCACTTGCCGGGGTTGGCGTCCCACCATGTCCTTGGTCCTCCGCTCCAGCCTGCAAGGAACAGAGGCAAGGCTTCGCGCATGGGCGCAAGATCGGCAGCGTGCATGGCTCTAAGCGCAGTGAAGGCCGGCTCGCTTTCCATCAGGTCATAGAAGCGGTCGGTAATCCGGCGCAGCACGTCAAGACCGCCGATGCGGTCGTAGGGGCTCAACGCTGCGGTTTCGGTCATGGTCGCCAAGAATGGTCACTCCTGAGGCGCAGTACGGCAGAGCGGTACCTGCCAGCCTGCTGCGGGAGCCGCCTTGACGCAGATCAAGTCACCATCGCGCGCAAACTATCGAGCCGGTCGGCTTCGTGCGCCGGCTTGTCCTGCCGGATGCGGTTGATGCGGGGAAAGCGCATGGCGACGCCAGACTTGTGACGCTTGCTGAGATGGACCGAATCGAACGCCACTTCGAACACCAGGCTCCGGTCGGTTTCCCGCACAGGGCCATACTTGGCAACCGTATGCTGCCTGACATGCCGGTCGAGGAATCGCAGTTCCTCGTCCGTAAATCCGAAGTAGGCTTTGCCAACTGGGAGCAATTCCGCACCGGCATCGGGATCGCCGTTCCAGCATCCGAAGGTGAAATCGGAATAGAAAGACGAACGCTTGCCCGAGCCACGCTGTGCATACATGAGTACACAATCGATCAGGAGCGGCTCGCGCTTCCACTTGTACCACAGCCCCGCCCTTCGCCCTGCGACATACGGTGACTGACGGTGCTTCAGCATGATGCCTTCGATCGCAGCATCCCGCGCAGAAGCCCGAATTTCAGCGAGCTCTGCCATATCTTTGGCGGCAATCGTCTGCGAAAGATCGAACCGTTCGGGATTGAGGCGCGGCATGAGTGCTTCCAATCGGCCTCGCCGTTCAGACCATGGCCGATCGCGCAGATCCTCACCTTCCAGGATCAGAAGATCGTAGAGGCGAACGAAAGCGGGAACCTCTGCCAGCATCGTCCTTGACACCGACTTTCGCCCAAGTCGCTGCTGCAACGCGTTGAAGCTTGCAGCACCGCCTGCTTCGCCGCCTTGCGCAGTGCCCCGCACCAACAGTTCGCCGTCGAGAACAGCAGGAACATCCAGCGCGTCGGCAATCTCCGGAAAGCTTGCGGAAATCTCGTCACCTCCGCGCGAATAGACCCGAGTCTCCCCGCCCACGTTGACAATTTGCACCCGGATGCCGTCCCATTTCCACTCGGCCACATAGTCCGCGAGATCGATCGCTTCGCTCTCCAGCGGATGGGCCAGCATGAAGGGGCGGAACAGCGGCAAAAGGTCAGTCCGCGGCGGCGGCGTTGTCCCCGTCGCCCAGGCGAAGAGATCGGCATAAGGCGGCTGCTGGCCGTGCCAGTATTCCTCGACTTCATCGACAGGCACTCCGAACGCCTGCGCAAAAGCGACTTTTGCCAGCCGTGCCGAAATGCCGATCCGCAGCGCGCCGGTCGCAAACTTGATCAGCGCATAGCGGCCGGGCGTATCCAGCCGGTCCAGCATTCCGGCCAGGACCATCGGCGCACTGGCACGCGTTGCCCCCGAAAGCACGGTGACCACTTCGCCGAGTGTCGGCGGCGGCACCTGTCCCCCCGGCTCCGGTTCTGGCCACAGGAGGCTTGCGGTTTCGGCCGTATCGCCGACGAAGTCGCGCGACAGCGTCCACAGAACCGGATCGACACGGTCTGCCATAAGCCCGCGAACGGTCCCGGCCTTGATGGCGGGAAAATCGATTGCGCTGGTGAGGGCCGCCAAGGCCCAGCCGCGATCGGGATCGGTCGTCTCGCGCAAGTACGTGGAAACAAGCTCCAGCTTGCCGTTGCGGGAAGGCGTCAGCAGAAGATTGTCGAGGAGGGCGGCAAACCGTTCCATCATCGTCCCCGCTGGGAAATGGTTGCCGGGCTAGTCATCCTCGTCCTCATAGCCGGTGAGGGCGAGCGCCCGCGCCTTGCGCTGATGAAGTTCGCACCAGCGGAGCAAGGCTTCTTCGCGGCCGTGCGTGATCCAGGTTTCTGCTGGATTCACATCAGTGATGGTCGCAGTGAGTTCGTCCCAATCGGCATGGTCCGAAATGACCAGCGGCAGTTCCACCCCGCGCTGCCGCACACGCTGGCGAACGCGCATCCATCCACTGGCCATCCCCGTCAAAGGATCGGGCAGTCGCCGGCTCCAGCGGTCGTTCAGCGCCGATGGCGGGCAAATCACGATTGCTCCGGCCAACGATGCCTTCGGTACCCCTGCCACTGGTCTCAAGTCGCCCAGTTCCACGCCGAGATCCTGATAGAGACGGCACATCGTCTCCATTGCGCCATGGAGGTAAACGGGCTGATCCCACCCTGCTGCCCGCAGCTCCGCAATCACGCGCTGCGCCTTCCCGAGCGCGTAGGCGCCGACCAGCACGCAGCGCGCCGGGTGGGCCTCGCGGGCGGCCAGAAGCTTGGCAATTTCGTCCCGGATCGGCGGGTGGCGAAACACCGGCAGGCCAAACGTTGCCTCGGTGATGAACAGATCGCACGGTGTCACGGCAAATGGAGCGCAGGTAGGATCAAGGCTGCGCTTGTAGTCGCCGGTGATGATGACGCGCTCGCCAGCGTGCTGCAGCAGGATCTGCGCCGAGCCAAGCACATGCCCGGCCGGGAGGAAGGTTGCCGTAACGCCTCCCCCGATAGCGACCGGCTCATGGTATTCGGCAACTTGCGCCCCTTCCGTCACGCCATAGCGGACAGCCATGATGGCGAGCGTCTCTGACGTCGCCACGGTTCGTCCATGGCCGCCGCGGGCATGGTCTGCGTGACCATGGGTGATGAGGGCCCGCTCAACCGGGCGCGAGGGATCGACCCAGGCGTCGGCTGGCACGATGCGGATACCCATCGGGTCCGCTTTGATCCACGTGAAACACCCGGACATGCGCTGACGAATGCCGTGATTGCTTTCCGGTTGCCAGAGACAAAAAGGGCGGAGACCCGAAGGCTCCGCCCCTCGTTGCAATCACGGGTTCCGAACGGCTTCGAATCAGGCCTCGTCGGCGTTGGGTTCCTCGGCTGTCGCCGAGCCACCCTTGCCCTTCCGCGTCTTCTTCTTGACCAGCTTAGGCGCCGCCGGGGTCAGCTCGAAAGACAATGCACCAGGCTTGCCTTCCTCTTCCTTGAGGCTGACATGGACTTCGCCGCCATTGGCCAGCTTACCGAACAGCAGTTCTTCAGCGAGCGGCTTCTTGACCTTCTCCTGGATCACACGGCCCATCGGACGGGCGCCATAGAGCCGGTCATAGCCCTGCTTTGCCAGCCAGGCGCGCGCCTCGCTGTCGAACTGGATGTGCACGTTCTGCTCTGCCAGCTGCAGTTCGAGCTGGAGTATGAACTTGTCGACCACGCGGCTGACAACTTCGGGCGGCAGGTACGAGAACGGCACGATCGCATCGAGACGGTTGCGGAATTCGGGGGTGAACATCTTCTTCACCGCCTCGTCACCCGCGTCTGCCTTCGAGACGTCGCCGAAGCCGATACCCTGCCGCGCCATGTCGCTGGCACCGGCATTGGTCGTCATGATCAGTACGACATTGCGGAAGTCGACCGTCTTGCCGTGATGATCGGTAAGCCGACCGTTATCCATGACCTGCAGCAGGATATTGAACAGGTCCGGGTGCGCCTTCTCGATTTCGTCGAGCAGCAGGACGCAGTGCGGCTGTTGGTCGATCGCATCGGTCAGCAGACCGCCCTGATCGAACCCGACATAGCCCGGAGGTGCACCGATCAGGCGGCTCACCGAATGGCGCTCCATGTACTCGGACATGTCGAAGCGCTGCAGCGGGATGCCCATGATCTGGGCAAGGCTGCGCGCCACTTCGGTCTTGCCGACACCGGTGGGGCCCGAGAACAGGAACGAGCCGATCGGCTTGTCCGGATCGCGCAGGCCTGCGCGGCTGAGCTTCATGGCCGAGGACAGGACTTCGATCGCCTTGTCCTGCCCGAACACCAGCCGCTTGAGGTCGCGGTCGAGATGCTCGAGCACCTTCTTGTCGTCGCTCGAGACGGACTTGGGCGGGATGCGCGCCATCGTCGCGATAACCTGCTCGATCTCGCGCGCGGTGATCACCTTCTTGCGCTTCGAGGGCGGCACCAGCATCTGCATCGCACCGACTTCGTCGATCACGTCGATCGCCTTGTCCGGCAGTTTGCGGTCGTTGATGTAGCGCGCGGAAAGCTCGACCGCAGTCTTGATCGCGTCGGGCGTGTAGCGCACCTTATGATGTTCTTCGAACGCCGTACGCAGGCCCTTGAGGATCTTGATGGTGTCCTCGATGGTCGGCTCGTTCACGTCGATCTTCTGGAACCGGCGCAGCAGCGCGCGGTCCTTCTCGAAGTGATTGCGGAATTCCTTATAAGTGGTCGAACCGATGCAGCGGATCGTGCCGCCCGACAGCGCGGGCTTGAGCAGGTTGGAGGCATCCATCGCGCCGCCGCTGGTTGCGCCCGCTCCGATCACGGTATGGATCTCGTCAATGAACAGGATCGCGTGCGGCATCTTCTCGAGTTCCGAAACGACCTGCTTGAGGCGCTCCTCGAAATCGCCGCGATAGCGCGTGCCGGCCAGCAGCGCGCCCATGTCGAGCGAGTAGATCACGGCCTCGCTCAGCACCTCAGGCACTTCGCCTTCGACGATCTTTCGTGCCAGACCTTCGGCAATCGCGGTTTTGCCCACGCCCGGGTCACCCACATAGAGCGGATTGTTCTTCGAACGGCGGCAGAGGATCTGGATCGTGCGATCGACTTCGGGGCCGCGACCGATCAGCGGATCGACCTTGCCATTCAAAGCCTTCTCGTTGAGGTTGACGGTGAACTGGTCGAGCGCCGAATCCTTCTTGGCGCCGCTCTTCGCGTCGGCCTTCTCTTCCTGCTGCGGCTGGGCTTCCTCGCTGCCCTTTGGGCTGCGGCTTTCAACCTGACGGCCGCCCTTGCCAATGCCGTGGCTGATGAAGCTGACGGCATCAAGGCGGCTCATGTCCTGCTGCTGCAGGAAATAGACCGCATACGAATCGCGTTCTGAGAACAGCGCCACCAGCACGTTGGCGCCGGTGACCGTATCCTTGCCTGAAGACTGGACATGTAGGATGGCACGCTGGATCACGCGCTGGAAGCCGGCCGTCGGCTGCGGATCAGCCTTGTCCTGAGTCTTCAGCGATTGATATTCCTGATCAAGATACTGGCGAACGACTTCGCCAAGGTCGCCCAGGTCAACTCCGCAGGCCTGCATGACCTGGGCGGCGTCCGGATCGTCGATCAATGCGAGCAGGAGATGCTCCAGAGTCGCATATTCATGGCTGCGCTCCGATGCATTGCTGAGCGCAGAATGCAGCGTCTTCTCAAGGCTTTGCGCGAAACTGGGCATGGCACTTCTTTCTCGCCGACCGCAGGGCGGCCGATCTCTGCTGATTCCCTTGCGGGAGATGAACATGCTTGCGCTTAACCGGGGCTAAACCGAAGCTGCGCAAAAGGGACATCCGGCGAGGCGCGATGCCTGCCACACTGACAATATGGGTACGCCGCCCGCCGAGGTGAAGGGCGGCGGGCATCATGATCCACTGTCCAGTGATAATGGCTTGCCAAACAGCGCTTCCGCCGCGCGACGATGGGCTGCCGCCTTGTCGCGATGCGCAATGACCCGGGCGATCTCGACCTCAAGCAAGGCGACGCGCGCATCGAGTTCGTGGTGCGAATAACTGTCGAGCGATTCCGAGGCCAGCTGGCTGGCCAAATCGCCTTTCGGGCGCGGGCGCTCATCAAGTTCCATCGCCATGCACTTTGTGGCTGCTAGAGCCTTGCTGTCAACCGGCTCCGTAGGTACTTGGCGCAGCGAACTGTTTACCAATTCGCGGCGCGGTCTGATACCACGTGGCCGCAACGTATCAGGGGGCGTGGCATGAAGCCGGTACCAGCGACGATGACCGCTGTGGGATTTGATACGCCCGGTGCGCCTGAAGTGCTGCGGCCAGAAACCGTTCCCGTTCCCGTTCCGGGTCCGGGCCAGGTTCTGGTCCGTGTTGCCTATGCCGGTGTGAATCGACCCGACGTGATCCAGCGGCAAGGGTTTTACCCGCCTCCTCCGGGTGCTTCGCCGATCCCGGGTCTGGAAATTTCCGGGCAGGTCGTGGCGATGGGCGCCGACGTCACCACGCCGTTTGTCGGCCAGATGGTCTGTGCGCTGGTCGCCGGTGGCGGTTATGCCGAGTACTGCGTCGCCGAGGCAGCCTTGTGCCTGCCTGTGCCGGAAGGCCTTCCGCTCGATCAGGCGGCGGCGCTTCCGGAAACGCTGTTTACCGTCTGGCACAATGTTTTCGAACGTGGCTGGGCCAGCGAGGGTGAGCGCGTACTGGTCCATGGCGGCACCAGCGGGATCGGGACCATGGCGATCCTGCTCGGCAAGCTCTTCGGGCTCGAAGTGATCGTGACTTGCGGCGGGCCGGACAAATGCGCTGCAGCGCTCGCGCTCGGTGCTGCACATGCCATCGACTACAAGGCCAGTGATTTCGTCGAGGAAGTCGGCCGAATCACCAACGGTGCCGGTGTCCATCTCGTGCTCGACATGGTCGCCGGAGACTATGTCGCACGGAACCTGAAGTGCCTCGCCGAAGATGGTCGGCATGTCACCATTGCGGTTCAGGGCGGAGTTCGGGCCGAATTGAACATGGCGGACGTCATGCGCCGAAGGATTACGCTCACCGGTTCAACGCTTCGGCCTAGATCCAATGAATTCAAAGGCCTGCTTGCCGACGAGATCCACAAGACGGTCTGGCCGCTGGTCGCGGATGGACTGCTGAGGCCGGTTATGGACATGGCGTTCCCGCTCCCGGAAGCCGCTGCAGCGCACACCCGGATGGAAGCCGGCGCGCATATCGGCAAGATAGTCCTCGCCGCAGATCAATAAGCGGCGGCGCGGCCTTCGCGGCCGAATCGACGGGAATGGGCTTGCCGTAAGCGGTCCTCTCGCTTACATCGCGGGCACGACGGCCGCTCCGCAAGGGGCGGCCCTTATTGTTTCCGCTGTCCGGAGGGGCTCCCCTTGAGCAACCAGTCCACCTTTCCACTGATGCCCCATGCTACGGCGTCGTGGCTTGTCGACAACACCGCGCTGACGTTCGAGCAGATCGCCGAGTTCTGCGGACTGCACATACTCGAAGTGCAGGCGATGGCCGATGATCTGGCTGGTGCCAAGTACACCGGGCGTGATCCTGTTCACTCGGGCGAACTGACGCAGGTCGAAATCGAACGCGGGCAGGCCAACCCCGATTACCGCCTTCGCATGCAGAAGGCGCCGATCTCGGTCAGCCGCACCAAGGGTCCGCGTTACACGCCGGTCTCCAAGCGGCAAGACAAGCCCGATGGCATCGCCTGGATCCTGCGCCATCATCCGGAAATCTCGGATGCGCAGATCGGCAAGCTGATCGGTACGACGCGCAATACGATTGCCGCGATCCGCGACCGCAGCCATTGGAACATCTCCAACATCAATCCGAAGGACCCGGTCACGCTGGGCCTTTGCTCGCAGCGCGAACTCGATTCGCTGGTTGCCAAGGCTGCCAAGCGCGCCGGGATCGAGGAAGACGATACGGCGAGCAACCTGCGCCTCGGCAGCGACCGCGAAGCGCTGATCGAAGAGCTGCGTGCCGAGCGCGAAGCGCAGGCCAAGGCTGCCTCGCAGGCCGCGCAAGAAGCCGAAGCCGCGGCTTGGCTTGAAGCACGTCGAGCAGAAGGCCTGTCGGACAGCTGATCATGCCAAGCTGAGGGCTTGGCATGACCGAACCCCTCCTTCAACGGAGGGGTTTTGTTTTTCAGCTGGCGAGATCGAGCGTTGTTTCGCTGCCAGCAGGCTCGAGCCCGTGGCTCAGGCGCCCGTCGATATGCGCGCCTTGTTCGATCGTCAGGACGTCGTACGTCACGTCGCCGTGGATGCGGGCGGTTTTCAGCACGACAAGCTGGCTGACTTCGATCGCACCGCGAACCGTGCCGGCAAGGCGGGCGCTCTGCGCGCGAATGGCACCGTGAATGGCGCTCGATTCGCCTTGAACAAGACCGGAGCAGGTGATGTCACCTTCGACATGGCCGTCGATGTGCAGTTCGGCGCTCGCCGTGATGTCGCCCTTTACGGCGAGGTCTGCACCCAGAACGGAAAAGGTCGGCGTGGCCATGACGCTACTTTGCCCGGCCGTTCGGCTGACCGCGTCCGGACCCGGCACTGGCTTCTTGGAAAACATGCGGCATCGCCTCCAGAAACGGTCGCGGATCGACCGCACGATCGGCGATCCGCACTTCGAAATGCAAATGGGGTCCCGTAGAGCGGCCCGTGCTGCCAATCGCGCCGATCATGCGGCCCGGCCCGACGACTTGTCCAACCCGCGCCATGATCCGCGACATATGGGCGTAGCGGGTGAGCAAGCCGTTACCGTGGCTGATCTCCACGCAGTTGCCGTAGCCCTGCTTCACGCCTGTGAAGCTGACCGTACCAGCCGCTGCAGCGAGAATGGGGGCACCGATCGGGCCGCGGAAATCCAGGCCTGCGTGGAATGCGCCGCCACCGGTAAAGGGATCGACGCGGTAGCCGAACCCGCTCGAGATATAGTCGAGGCTCGCCGGCAAGGTGTTCGGAATGCGTACCAGCGCCTGTTCCATCGCACTCATCCGGGCAAGGCTGGCACCGAAGCGGGCGAAGCGGGGATCGAGCTTGTTGCCAGACCCGGTGAACAAGGGAATAAGCGGCCCACCCATCGCGCTGCGGTCCGCAGCCGCCACAGCGCGCGGATTGAGGCCAAGGCGCCGCATGGCGCTCTCCGCGCGAGCCGAACGCGTATCCGCATACCGTGTTAGCGCCTCGATAAACGCGAGCTGGCGGGCTTCAACTTGCGCCAGTCCGGTGGCCTCGGGCAAGATCATCGAAATCTTGCGGACAGTCTTCCCCGCTTCCTCGGTGCTGTCTGAAACCGTGCCGGACGGCAGCGACTTGGGCAACGGACCAATCGCCCCCTGAACGCTCTTTTCGATGAAGTCCTGCCGCTTGGCGAGATCGCTAGCGACCGAACCGAGCCCGGAACGATACTTCGCGACCCGGCTCTCCGCAGTCGCGACGGCGGCTTCGCGCTCAAGAAGTGAGGCTTGATTGTAGACGGCGAGGGCCTGGCTGATGATCATCCAGCCCATCATCAGGATCCACACCAGCACGGCGCCCGCGACGGCGCCGGCAACCCGCATCTGCAGCTGCGCAGAAACGCGGATGAAGCGGACATGGCCGTTCGAGCGCATGAAGAATTCGCGGTCCGGGAACCAGCTGCGCACCCGTTCGACAAGCGCTCGCCAGCGGGATGACGGACGACCGCCATCCTCCGGCGGACCCGCCTTCGACCGAGTTGTTACTGGTAAGATAGCGACCCCCGTCCCTATGCGCTGTGATGTCGTCTTGTGGGAGCGAGCCGCTTAGTCGCGCCGATCATCCCGGTCGAATCGAGTCGCTGCCGCGCAGGACGAATCGTTCTCTTCCGTCGACGAACTGCGCCACATTCCAATTTGTTGCTGCCGGACCACCTGCCGCTCGGTCGTCGGACCGCTTGGTAAAGACGAATTGCCAGCGACTCACCAGGTAATCGACGCTTCCGCCAATCCGGCTGACAGCATTGGCCCATGGTGTTAAGGGCGCTGAATGAACGCGCTTGTTTCGCCCCATTCCGCCGTCAAAGTTGCCGAATCCGAAGCAGCTGTGATCGATGCACCGGCCCTCGTGCAAGGCCTTGCCCGCGCAGGCCGTGCAGCGCAGCGGGCGCTCGCCACCATGCCATCTGCCCAGCGCGCCCAGGCGCTTCGGATGAGTGCCACTGCGCTGCGACGTGCGGCACCAGCCATCCTGGACGCCAATGAACGCGATGTCGCCGATGGCAAGGCGGCCGGACTTTCCGCCGCGATGGTGGACCGCTTGCGGCTCGATCCTGCACGGATCGAAGCCATGGCCGCTGCCGTGGAGCAGGTGGCCGGGCTGGATGATCCTGTCGGGCGGGTCATTGATGAGACGCGGCGCCCCAACGGAATGGTCCTTCGCCGCGTGCGTGTAGCCATCGGCTTGATCGGCATTATTTACGAAAGCCGGCCAAACGTTACTGCGGATGCCGCAGCGCTCTGCGTCGCATCAGGAAATGCCGCGCTGCTGCGGGGCGGCAGTGAGGCTGCGCGCTCCAACCGCGCAATCCACGCAGCATTTGTCGAAGGCCTGACCGAAGCCGGCATCCCGGCCGAAATCGTGCAACTGATCCCCACGCAGGACCGCGCGGCTGTCGGCGCCATGCTCGCGGCTGGTGGCTTGATCGACATGATCGTGCCCCGTGGCGGCAAGAGCCTCGTCGCACGCGTCCAGGCCGATGCGCGCGTCCCGGTGCTCGCGCATCTCGACGGGATTAATCACACCTACATCGACCGCCAGGCGGATCCGGTGATGGCGCGTGAGATTGCGCTGAATGCCAAGATGCGGCGGACTGGCATCTGCGGCGCCATGGAGACGCTGCTGGTCGATGCGCAGTTTTCCGATCCGCACGGCCTTGTCGCGCCCCTGCTTGAAGCGGGTTGCGAGCTGCGCGGCGATGCGCGGGCCTGCGCCATCGATCCCCGGATCAAGCCTGCCGACCCGGAGGACTGGGATACCGAGTACCTCGACGCAGTCCTCTCGATCGCAGTCGTTGACGGGCTCGATGGTGCACTGGAGCACATTGCGCGCCACGCATCAGGCCATACCGATGCTATCGTGACGGACGACGACGCGGCCGCAGCGCGGTTCCTTTCCGAAGTCGACAGCGCCATCGTCATTCACAACGCCTCCAGCCAGTTTGCCGATGGCGGCGAGTTCGGTCTGGGCGCCGAGATCGGCATCGCGACCGGGCGGCTTCATGCCCGCGGTCCTGTCGCGCTCGAAGGCTTGACCACCTACAAGTGGCTGGTCCTCGGCTCCGGGCAGATCCGACCCTGAAACCCGTGCTTACCGGCCTGCTTGGCGGCAGTTTCAATCCCGCTCATGGCGCGCACCGCCGAATCAGTCTCTTCGCATCGCAGGCGCTGGCGCTGGACGAGGTGTGGTGGCTGGTGTCGCCGGGCAACGTGCTCAAACCGGCCGCGGGCATGGCGCCGCTTGAAGCGCGCTATGCATCGGCGCGAAAGGCCGCGCGGGGCGCACCGATTCGGGTGACCGCGATAGAGACCGAATTCAAGACGCGCTACACCCTCGATACGCTGCGCAAACTCAAGCGCCGCTACCCCAAGCGCCGCTTTATCTGGCTGATGGGGACCGATAATCTGGCGCAGTTCCACCGCTGGCGGGGCTGGCGGCAGATCGCGCGCGAGATGCCGATTGCCGTTATCGCCCGCCCGGGGTATGATGCTATTGCCTTGGCGAGCCCCGCCATGACATGGCTGCGCCGCTGGCGCCGGCAGCACAGTCAGGATTTCATCGGCGCAAAGCGGAGCGCCCCGGCGCTGGTCATCTTGCGATTTGACCCCGATGCCCGATCAGCGACGGTTATCCGTGCCGCTGATCCAGACTGGTTTCGCCGCGCCAAGCTTATGATTCAGCGCGACATGCTGACTCATCGACCCGTTACGGCATCAGCCAAGGTGAGGACGCATTGAGCGACAAGCTCAACCCGTTCCGCGCAGGGCCGCACCGTTTCGGCTTTTTTCACACCACTCAGGATCATTGAACCGTAAACCATGGAGACCATCTACACACCCATGACAAGCCCACAGCCTCTGCCGGTAGATGCCGGCATCGCCTCCGGATCGCCGGTTGCAGCGCCCGGAACCGTGCTCGACCTCGTCTTGCGCTCGCTGGACGACGATCAGGCGCAGGAGATCGTCACGATCCCGCTCGAGGGCAAAAGCTCGGTCGCCGATCACATGGTCATTGCCTCGGGTCGCTCGACGCGTCAGGTCGCCTCCATGGCGCAAAAGCTGGCCGAGCGAATCAAGCAGGGCGGCTTCGGCCATGTCCGGATCGAAGGTCTTCCTGCGGCGGACTGGGTTCTGATCGACGCAGGCGACATCGTCGTCCACCTGTTCCGCCCGGAAGTGCGCAGCTTCTACAATCTCGAGCGGATGTGGGCGTTCGGAGATCAGGGCGCGGCCTGAAGCAAAGCTGTGCCCTCCACAAGTCCGGAAAGGCGGGGATTAATTGCGTCGCCGTTCTGGGCTAGGGCTTGGTCATGCTGCTCCATGTGATTGCCCGCGGTAAGATCGGTCGTTCGCCCGAAGCCGAACTGGTAGACCGCTATGCGCGTCGGATCAGCTGGGGCTTCAAGGTGACGGAACTGCCCGATCGTGGCGGAAGCATACCGGCCCCGACCGCAACGCCGGTTCGCACCGTCGCCTTGGACGAACGTGGCAAGCAGCTAGCATCTACTGCTTTTGCCGAAATCCTGGGCCGATGGCGCGACGACGGCGTACGTGAAGCGCGCTTCCTGATCGGCGCAGCGGATGGTCATCAGGCGGACCTCAGGGATGGCGCGGACCTTCTCCTCGCTTTCGGTGCCGCGACCTGGCCGCATATGCTGGCGCGCGCCATGCTCGCCGAGCAGCTCTGGCGGGCGACCAGTATCCTCTCCGGCCACCCCTACCACCGCGATGGCTGAAGCCATGACGTCACGCACGGCCTTTGTTGCCATGCTCTTGGCTCTCGCTTGCCTCGCCGGCTGGCAGAGCTTGGCCCAGGACGCACCGTTCGAAAGCGCCGATCAGGCGGGTGATGCGCTGCGCAGAGCCACGCAGGCCTTGGCGGAGGCCCGGAAGCGCGGCGATGCGCTGGAAGAGGCAGCCCGCCGCGCAACGGCCGCAGCCGATCGCACGGCCAGCGAAGCAGCAGCCATTGCGGCACGCATCCAGCAGTCCGAAGCCGAAATCGCGATTGCACAGGCCAGCGTGCGCGAAATCGACCGCCAGCGCGCGGCTTTGCGGCTGCGCATCGCGCAGCGCCAGGAACCGGTAGTGCGCCTCACCGCTGCGCTGCAATTGATGTCGCGCCGCCCGCTCATATTCAGCCTCATGCGGGCGGATACCCTGCGCGAGACCGTCTACCTTCGCGCCGTGCTCGAAAACATGCTGCCCGAAGTTCAGCGCCGGACGGCAGGACTACGCTCGGAAATCGTGCGCGGGCGCCAGTTGCAGGACAAGGCGCGACGTGCTGCGGCCACGCTCAAGGCCAGCGAAGAGGGGCTCACCGTAAGGCGCCAGCAACTTGTGGCCGTCGAAAGCCGCCAGCGCATCGCCTCTCGCAGCGCGCAAGGGGTTGCCAGCCGGGAAGCTGATCGCGCTCTGGTCCTCGCGGAAGACACGCGTGACATCGCGGCGCTGATGGAACGCCTGCAGGCTGACGGTACATTGCGAAGCCAGCTTGCCGCCTTGCCTGGCCCCGTCCCGCGTCCTGATCGACCCGGCTCGATGCTGGTGGTGGACGAGAACGTACCGGTTCGCCCAGCCGCGGGTCGCCTGGCATGGATCATGCCGGTAAGTGGCCGCATCGTCAGCGGCTTCGGTGATGCGGCGGGGGCAACGCGTTCGATCGGCGTCACCCTCGCGCCTGCCGCCGGTGCACAGATCGTCGCTCCGGCGGCGGGTCGCGTGGCCTTTGCCGGAGACTATCGCGGTTTCGGGCGCATTGTCATCATCGATCATAACGGCGGCTGGACGTCGCTGATCACCAATCTCGGGCGCCTTGACGTCGGCGTGTCGGCAAAGGTCGTGCAGGGTTCGCCGCTGGGCCTCGCCGGTCCCGGACGGCCCACGGTGACGATCGAGTTGCGCAAGGATGGCAATCCCGTGAATCCGCTCGCCCTGATCGGCCCATGATTGCCCTTTCTGCATGGCGCCGGCCCATCTGGCGTTAATCGCCGCGCCTCTATACAAGCAAGTTCAAGGCGATGCCCTCTCTGCCGAAAGATGATCATGGCGTTCAAGTTTGTTCCCTTGCTGCGTGCCGCTGCGCTGGTCAGCGCGGTTGCGCTCATTCCGGCATCCACCGCCGGTCTTGCCGCCGTCGATGCGCGTAGCGGGCCGGAATTCAGCAAGCTTCTCGCCGTCTACGAGCGGATCAAGACCAGCTATGTCGAGCCGGTCGATGACGACAAGCTGATCAAGGGCGCGATCAACGGAATGCTGGCCGCGCTCGATCCGCACAGCTCCTATCTCGACGCGCGTGATTTCGAGAACCTGCGGACGCAGACCGACGGTTCCTACGGCGGGCTGGGCCTGTCGGTCACCATGGACGACGGCGCGGTCAAGGTGATTGCGCCCACCAAAGGTAGTCCAGCCGATGCCGCCGGGGTCAAGGCCGGAGACTTCATCACGCACATCAACGGCAAACTGATCTACGGCGGCACGCTCGATGAAGCGGTCGACCAGATGCGCGGCCCTCCGGGCACCACGATCAGCCTCACCCTGTTCCGCTCGGGCCGGGACGAGCCGATCGAGGTCAAGATCACCCGCCAGATCATTGAGTTGAAGCCGGTCGACTGGAAGGTCGAAGGCAACGTCGGCGTCATCTCGGTCTCCAGCTTCAGCGCCAATGTCGGCAGCGAAGCGCTTGATGCGTTCAAGCAGATCAAGGCCAAGACCGGCGGTCGGGTCACCGGGCTGATCCTCGACTTGCGCGGCAATCCGGGCGGGCTGCTCGATCAGGCGGTCGCGCTGTCCGATTTGTTCCTCGATCATGGCGTGATCGTATCGCAGCGTGGTCGCTACACGCGTGACAATGAGACCTACAGCGCCGAATCGATGACGCCGGGCGATATCGCCAAGGGCATCCCGATGGTTGTGCTGATCAATGAAGGATCGGCCTCCGCGTCCGAGATCGTTGCAGGGGCACTGCAGGACCAGCACCGCGCGGTGCTGATGGGCCAGCGCAGCTTCGGCAAGGGCAGCGTGCAGACGCTGATGCCGCTCACCCGCGACACCGCGCTCAAGCTCACCACGGCGCGCTACTACACGCCGTCGGGCCGCTCGGTGCAGGAAGGCGGCATCGATCCCGATATAGCGGTGCCGCAGATCTCAGACCCTGATCTGCGCAAACGTGCCCTGCGCTTCTACCGCGAGAGCGATCTGCGCGGGCACCTGATCAACGAGATCAAGGACGACAAGGATCTTGAGCGCGACAAGGTCCAGGACCCGCGCTTCAAGATGACGCCCGAGGAACTCAAGGCCAAGGGCATCGACGACTTCCAGCTTTACTACGCGCTGCAGACCTTGGGGCGGACCGCTCCGCAGGCGCTGGCTGCACGCAAGCGGTGATCCGATGGTGACGTCGGCAAAGAGCCCAGCGCAGGGCGCCTACCTGCTTGCATTCGTGGTGCCGAGTGCTTTGATCGGTGCGGTTTATATCGCGCAATTCGGCTTCGGATTGGCGCCTTGCGAAATGTGCTGGTGGCAGCGCTACCCGCATTTTGCCGCGATTGCCCTCGCGCTCGGCGCTCTGGCCACGCGGGGAACCCGGCTCGGTGCCGCGCTGGTGGCGTTGGCTGCCTTGGCCATCGGCGTCAGCGGGGCGATCGGCGCCTTCCACGCCGGCGTCGAATACGGTTGGTGGCAGGGCCCGACTGCCTGCTCCTCGACGAGTCTCGGTGATGATCCGCTGGCCTCGATCATGAATGCCCCGCTGATCCGCTGCGACACGCCCGCCTGGACGCTGTTCGGCATCAGTCTTGCGGGCTTCAATTTCCTGATTTCGGTATTCAGCGCGGTGCTGATCTTCGTGCTTCTCGGCCGCCGCAGCAAGGAACTTGGACGATGACTGAAACGCGTGAAGCAATGCTCCGGGTGAACCAGGCCGGCGAGTTCGGAGCCATCCGCATCTATGCCGGGCAGCTGGCCGTCATGGGCGACCGCACGCCGATCTCGGGCGAGATCGCGACGATGGCGCAGCAGGAAGCCGCGCACCGCGAACGCTTCGATGCCTTGCTGGTGAAGCGCGGTGTGCGCCCCACAGTGCTGCAACCGGTCTGGTCCGCAGCAGGTTTCGCACTGGGCGCCGCTACCGCACTGATCGGTCCCGAAGCGGCCATGGCCTGCACCGCCGCCATCGAGACCGAGATCGACCGACACTATACCGAGCAGCTTGAACAACTCGGTGACGACGATCCCGAGCTTGCCGACATGATCCGCGAGTTCCGCGATGACGAGCGCGAGCACCGCGATACGGCACTCGCCTCCGGCGCGGAACGGGCCCCGGCCTATCCGCTGCTGTTCAACGCGATCCGCATGGGTTGCCGCGTGGCAATCGCGGTCTCGAAGCGAATCTGACCAGCCGGGCATGATCCACCGCGAGGTGCTGACTTCAGCTATCGTTCACGCGGCAGAGGTCCTATATCGTCGGGCGTGACCCCCAGCTGGAGCTTACCTGCGATGATGCGCCGTTCTGCCGCCGCCCTTGCCACCGCATTGGCTTTCGCCGCGCTACTCGGAACGCCATTGCCGGCTGCGGCGCAGGAAAACCCGTCCGAGAAGATCAACCAGCTGATCGTCTACGGCGATGATCCCTGCCCCGCCTCGACCGACGGTTCGATCACGGTCTGCGCACGCAAGGACGAATCAGAGCGCTTCCGTATTCCCAAGCCGCTGCGCGACAACCCGAACGACTCAGCCAATCAGGGCTGGACGCAGCGTGTGAAAGCCTACGAGACTGTCAGCGCTTTCGGCACCAACTCGTGCTCGCCGGTCGGGTCGGGCGGCGCCACCGGTTGCATGTCGCAGTTGATCAAGAATGCCTATGCCGAGAAGAAGCAGGGCAGCGACGTCCAGTTCGGCAAGCTGATCGAGGAAGAGCGCGCCAAGCGGCTTCAGACGATCGATGCGGACACCGCAGCCGAGCAGGCCCGCGTGGAGGTGCTCGAAAAGGAGTACGAGGCCAAGCTCAAGCGCGAACGCGAAGGAGAAACGAAGCCACAGGCTCCCGCTGCTGCGCCCTCGACCAACCCGCCGCTGGCAACGCCGCCCCAGCCCTGAGGCGGGGCAGCCAGCCTTCAACCCAGCGCGATATCCGGCGCGTCTTCCTGCTTCATGCCGACGGTGTGATAGCCCGAATCGACGTGGTGCACTTCGCCGGTGACGCCTGACGAGAGGTCCGACAGCAGGTAGAGTCCCGCCCCGCCGACGTCGTCGATGGTGACATTTCGGCGGAGCGGCGCGTTGAGCTCGTTCCACTTCAGGATGTAGCGGAAGTCGCCGATCCCGCTCGCGGCCAGGGTCTTGATCGGTCCGGCGGAGAGTGCGTTGACGCGGATCCCCTGCGGGCCGCAGTCATTGGCAAGATAGCGCACGCTCGCTTCGAGCGCGGCCTTGGCAACGCCCATCACGTTGTAGTGCGGCACGACCTTTTCGGCACCGTAATAGGTCAGCGTCACGATCGAGCCGCCGCCGGTTTTCACCCCGTTCTCGTCTTCCACCTGCGGCATCATCGCTGCCGCGCGCCGCGTCACCGCAACCATGCTGTAGACCGAGATGTTCATGGTCATCAGGAAGTTGTCGAGCGAGGTGTCCATGAACTTGCCGCGCAACTCGGTCTTGTCCGAGAAGCCGATGGCGTGGACGAGGAAGTCGATCGTCGGCCAGCGCGCGGCCAGTGTCTCGAACGCGGTGTCGAGCGCGGTCATGTCCGAAACGTCGCATTCGATCAGGAAATCGCTGCCAAGGCTGGCCGCCAGCGGACGCACGCGCTTTTCCAGCGCTTCACCCTGATATGAAAAAGCCAGTTCGGCGCCCTGCTCGTGGAGCTTGCGGGCAATCCCCCATGCGAGTGACTTGTCATTGGCGAGGCCCATGATCAGGCCACGCTTTCCTTCCATAAGTCCTGTCATGCGACCTCTTGCTTCACTCATCCTGTTGCATGCGGGCGTTCGCGGCGCGAGCCCGGTTGTCGGCCTGCCCAACGAGGTCGTGCTCTTCCGGCGTTTCCGCCAGAGCAGCGTTCAGTTCGGCTCCGATCACCATCCCTAGGCCAATCAGCCAAAAAAAGAAAAGCGTGATCATCACGCCGGCCAGGCTGCCGTAGGTCAGGTCATAGATGAACAGGTGGCGCAGCAGCTTCGGCAGCACCGTGGTTACAACCAGCCACCACAGCGTGACAAACAGCGCGCCCGGCCACTTGGGATAGATCCGCGCGCTGTAGGCGCCGGGGGTCAGCGAGATGAAGAGGAGCCAGAGCGAGCCGAACAGGACCAGCGCCGGAACGACCCGAGACAGCGCCAGTGTGTCGATCAGGCCCGTCGCTCGCGGGAACAGTGCGGTCACGGTTTCCATCGCCGTCCCGATCACCACTTGCGCCGCGATCGACAGCAGGATCAGCACGACCGAGGCGATGATGAGGCCGGTCGACATCAGCCGGTAGCGCCAGAAAGCGTAGATCAGCTTGGTGCCATAGGCGCGGCGCAGGATGTCGCGGATCGTCTCGACAAGGCTGCCGACGGTCCAAAGGCCCACCAGCCCGCCGATCCACAGCAGCCCGCCGGTGCGCGCCTCGATCACGGCGTGGGCCACGGGCGAGAGGACGTTCGCAACCACCGGGGGCATCGCCATCAGCACCGTGTTGACCGCCGCGGTCCGGTCATTTGCCTCACCTACCAGCGAAAACAGCGCGGCACCGGTGATAAAGAACGGAAACAGGGCGATCAGCACCATGTAGGCGAAGTTGCCCGCGTGGATCGTGCCGTCGTAGATCACCCCGGTCCACACCCGGCGCAGCACTTCGAGCGAGCGCAGGCGCAGGGCATCGCGTGCACCGGCACCGCCGAACCCGGGCCGCTGTGTCAGCGCGGCGCGGCGTCTCGCCTCCGGGGAAAGGTCGGTGACCGGAAGGATCGGCTCAGGCTGCGCCGAAGCAGAGGCAGCATCGCCAGTCACGGTGCTAGACCGCGAACCTCGCCCGCAAGTCGCGGCTGTCCTGCCAGCCTTCGAGGCGAGCCTTGAGGTCGGCATCGTCGGTCGGAACGTCTACCAGCAAGGTCACCAGCTGATCGCCGCGCTCGCCATTTTTGCGCGTGAAGCCGCGTCCCTTGAGGCGGAGTACCTTGCCGCTGGTGCTGCCGGGGGCAACCGTCATCATGACCGGGCCTTCAGCGGTCGGAATGCGCACTTTCGCGCCCTCGATCGCTTCGTTCAGGCTGATCGGCACTTCGAGCAGGATATTGTCGCCGTCTCGCTCGAAATAGGGGCTGGGCAAGATTTCTATGGTGACGATGGCATCGCCGAACCCGCCGGGTCCCTGCTCGCCCTTCCCGCCAAGGCGCACCTGCTGGCCATCGACAAGGCCGGGCGGGAGCTTGAGATCAATCGTCTTCCCATCGGCCAGGGTCACGCGCTGCGGCGCGCGGCAGGCCGCTTCGTTGAAGGGAACCTTGAGCGTATAGGTCACGTTCGCGCCGCGCGGAGCCGGTCGCCGGCGCGCTCCGGCCCCGGCACCACCACCCATGCCGCCGCGTCCGCCGAACAGGCCCTCGAAGATGTCGCCGAGGTCGATACCCTCACTGCCCGAGCCGCCGCCGAAGCCTTCGAAACCGTCATGCCGATAGCCGCGCTGGGCGCCGGCAAAGCCGCCACCGGACCCGCCGCCGAAACCGAACGGACCGGTCGGATTGCCGTCCGCATCGATTTCCCCGCGGTCGAACCGGGCGCGCTTGTCCTTGTCCGAAAGCAGGTCGTAAGCCTGCGTCACCTGCGCGAAGCGTTCCGCCGCATTGGGCTTGTCGGCGTTGCGATCGGGATGCAGCTCCTTGGCCAGCGTGCGATAGGCGGACTTGATGTCCTTCTCGCTCGCGGTTCGCGGAACTCCGAGGATGGAATACGGATCGGCCATAACCTCTAGCTAGGGTCGCACCCGCCTACCCGCAAGGCTCGCTTTGCACTCTGCCTGTGCTGGGCTAGGGCAATCCGCAACACCTTCCGCCCATTCAGGAACAGGCAGGAACCCGCCGTGGCTACCGATACGAACGCAGACGCCATCCCCGCGTCCGATCCCTTCGCCATTTTCGAGGCGTGGTTCGCCGAAGCGAAGGCGAGCGAACCCAACGATCCGAATGCCATGGCGCTCGCCACCGCCACGCCCAATGCTGCGCCGTCAGTGCGCATGGTTCTCCTGAAGGGGCATGGCCCCGACGGCTTCGTGTTCTACACCAATTTCGAGAGCCGGAAGGGTGGAGAACTCGCGGCCAATCCCCAGGTTGCATTGCTCTTTCATTGGAAGAGCTTGCGGCGGCAAGTGCGGATCGAAGGCATCGTAACCGAAGTTACGCCGGCGGAGGCCGATGCCTATTTCGCCAGCCGCCATCCCGAATCGCGGCTCGGTTCGGCAGCATCGGACCAGTCCCGCCCGCTTCCCTCGCGCGATGTCTATATGGAGCGGGTGGAAGCCATTCGCGCGCAGTACCCGGATGGATCCGTTCCGCGTCCGGCGCATTGGTCCGGGTACCGCGTGGCACCACATGCTCTCGAGTTCTGGCAGGACCGGGAATTCCGTCTCCACGAACGTCGCCGCTTCACGCGCACCGATGGTGGCGAATGGACCAGTTCGCTGCTCTACCCTTGAGCGTACGCGAGGCTCCGCGATGGACATGACCCGAAGCCCCGATCACGGTGATCTCAATCGCCGCGCAGCCTACGCCAGCATCGCCGTCGCGGCATTGCTGCTGGGGATGAAGGGCTATGCCGTGGTCACCACCGGCTCCACGGCCATGCTGGGAAGCCTCGCCGATACCGGGCTCGATCTGGTCGCCAGTCTTGCCACGCTGCTGGGTGTGTGGATCGGAGCCCAGCCGGCCGATGCCAACCACCGGTTCGGCCATGGCAAGGCCGAAGCGCTGGCGGCGATGTTTCAGGTCGTGCTCATTTCCATCTCGGCGCTCGGCCTCGCCTGGCGTGCGATCGAGGAGTTCCTCGGTGGCGGGCGCCCGGCCGATGCCGAAGCCGGCATGGTCGTCTCGCTTGTCGCCATCGCGGCGACTTTCCTCCTGCTCGGCTATCAACGCCGCGTGATCCGGGCGACCGGCAGTCTCGCCATAGCTACCGACAACCTGCACTATTCGTCGGACCTCGTGCTCAATCTTGCGGTCATCGCCGCGCTGGCGCTCGATCACTGGCTGGGGCTGGCCGGTGCGGACGCGCTGTTCGCTTTCGGCATCGCGCTCTGGCTCGGCTGGGGTGCCTGGGGCGCGTCGCAGGCCGCCATCGAGCAGCTGATGGATCACGAGTGGCCGCTCGAAAAGCGCGAGCGCTTTCTGGCGGTCGTCGCCCAGCATCCCGAACTCAAGGGCCTGCATGATCTGCGCACGCGCACCAGCGGCAATCGTGATTTCGTGCAGTTCCATGTTTGGGTCGATGGCCGCATGACGGTGACCGAAGCGCACCGCGTGATGGACGAGATCGAGGACAAGCTGCTTGAGGCATTCCCGGGCGTCGAGATCCTGATCCATCCCGATCCCGACGGCCATATCGATGAAGCCGCGCTTGGTCCGGAGGACTTGCTCGCTCCTGCCCCCGACGGCACCAGTCCCGCTTTGCTGGCTCAGGGCGCGCCCAACCGGCGTTGACTGCGCTCAGCGCGCCTTCGGGAACAGTGCGACAAGGTCTCCCAGTCGCCGGGTCACCGGATCGAGCTGATCCTCCTGTGTCTTGCCCAGACGGACCACTACAAGCTGCCGCGAGGGCGAGACTAGCACATACTGCCCAAGGTGCCCCAGACAGGCGAACAAGTCGCGCGGGCCGCGGTCCGGGAACAAGGCGGGATGGCCGGTCGTCGGTGTCCGATTGAGCCAGATTTGCGCGCCGTACTGCGCTTCGCGCGGCGAGGGCGTAACCATGAAGTCGATCCACTGGCGCGGCACCAGCTGCGCGCCGGCCACAGCGCCGCGATTGCGCAGGAACTCGCCAAAGCGCGCCCAATCGCGCGCCGTGCCATGGATCAGGCTGCCGCCGATGAGGGTGCCCGAGGCGTCGAACTCCGGCATCATCGATCGCATGCCGACCGGGCCGAACAGACGGGTCCGCAGATACTCTGCAACGGCGCGGCGGCGGCTTTCAGGGTCCGGCGCAGGGGAGAGGACGCGCGCTGCAAGGTCTGCCAAAATGACACTCGTGGCCGAGGAGTAGACCCACTTGCGTCCCGGTTCGTATTGCAGCGGCTGGTCTTCGGCATAGCGCGCCATCGCATCGCGCCCGTCGAGGAACAGCATGCGCACTTCGTCCGACTTCCATGGCGGCGAAATGGCCTCGGCATGGCGCAGGCCGGAGCGCATCTGGAGGAGCTGCCGCAGCGTGATCTCTCCGCGCGGATCGCCCGGGCGCTGCCATGCCGGGATCGGCGCAGGTTCGTCCAACCGCAGGCGGCCGTCCGAGATCAACATGCCGATCATCACGCCGGTGATCGACTTGGCCATCGACCAGCTCACGAAGCGGGTGTTCTCATGGTAACCCGGCGCATAGCGTTCCGCGATCACCCGGCCGCCCTGCATGACGATCACCGAACGGGTCTCCGCCGCGTCCTTCTCGCTGAACAAGGCATCCACCTTGCGCGCCAATTCCTCGCGCGGCACGCCGGGGTTGGCCACAACCGCTTTCAGCGCTTCGGCCGAAACCGGCGGCGGTGCTGGGGGCGCTGCAGGGCTGCAGCCGAACAGGGCTGGCACAAGCGTGAGCGGGGCGATAAGGGCTAGGACAGGGCGGGCCATCAGGCGGCCAGCTTTTCTCCAGATCGACCCCGCATGGCAATGGCCAAACCAGCAGCATCCCCCGGACCGGTCCCTTCATCCACACAGCCGCGTCGGCGCGCCTTGCGCTGGGGCCTTGTCCTGATTGCGATACTCGTCGGTGCAGGTGCGTTCATCTGGCCACAGCTGCATGGCTATGCGCTCACCGGGACTGCCTATGGCGCACGCGTCGCCTGCTCATGCCGCTTTGTCGGCGGCCGCCCGCTTGGTGATTGCCGCAAGGATTTTGAGCCGGGGATGGACCTCATCACCCTCTCCGAAGATACCGCAGCGCGCAGCGTGACAGCCCGTTTCCCGCTCATCGCGCGGCAGACGGCGACTTATCGCGAGGGCTGGGGCTGCGTACTGGAACCGTGGGTCAACTGACAGTTAAGGCCCAGGGCGCAGTTTCCTCGATCCAGCCGCCGCCGACCACCCGGTCGCCGCTATAGATGACTGCCGCCTGACCCGGTGCGACGCCGAATTCCGGCTGCAGGAAGCGGATCGTGCAAGCGGCACCTGCACCGATGGCGCCTTCGATCGCCACCGGCACGGGCTTTGCCAGTGAACGCACCTTGGCGGTCAGTGTCCCGGTCTGCGGCAGCGGGCCGATGCGATTGGTTTCCGCAAGCCGCGCCGATCTGACCGCAAGCATCGCCTTGGGTCCGACCAGCACCCGGCGTCCCGGCGCATCCAGCGCGGTGACATAGAGCGGTTCCGCCTGTCCGCCGATCTCGAGCCCGCGCCGCTGGCCGACAGTATAGTGGATGACACCGCGGTGCGTGCCGAGCACAGCGCCCGTCGCGGCATGCACGATCTCGCCCGGAGCCGATCCTTCCGGCCGGACCTTGGTCACGATCTTGGCATAATCGCCGTCGGGAACGAAGCAGATGTCCTGGCTGTCGGGCTTGGCCGCAACGCCGAGGCCCAGCGCAGCGGCCATCGCGCGCACCTCGGACTTGGGCAGGCCGCCAAGGGGAAAGCGCAGGAAGTCCAGTTGCTCTTCGGTTGTCCCATAAAGAAAGTAGGATTGATCGCGCGCTGGATCGACGGCGCGATGCAGTTGGGGGGCCTCCGCCGTCTCAATCCGCCGCACATAATGGCCGGTGGCGAGGCAATCCGCACCGAGATCGCGTGCCATGGTCAGAAGATCGGTGAACTTCGGACCCATGTTGCAGCGGATGCAGGGGATCGGCGTCCGCCCGGCCAGATAGTCGTCGGCAAACCGCTCGACGACTTCTTCGCGAAAGCGCGATTCGTGATCGAACACATAGTGCGCGATGCCCAGCCGGTCGGCCACGGCGCGCGCGTCGCGGATGTCGTCGCCCGCGCAGCAGGCGCCCTTGCGGCCAGTTGCTGCGCCATAGTCGTACAGCTGCAGGGTCACGCCGATCACTTCGGCACCGCTTGCGGCGGCCAGCCCGGCAACCACCGAGCTGTCGACACCGCCCGACATCGCCACCACGATTCGCCGTGGTCCCGATCCTTGCGGGAGCGAAAAAAGTTCGGCCGCCTCACGCGCGCTCAGGGCAAGCGCAGCGGTCATGCCCGACTCGCCTGCGCCCGTCCCAGCCATTCCATTTGTGCCCGAGTTGCTTTGCATTTCGGCCCCATAGGCGCATTCGTGGGCAAGCGGCAGGTCAAAAAACGGGTCGTGGCCCGGCGGTCCGAACCGTCCAAAACCTAACTCTTGGTGAAGGGGGGGTTTACCCTCCTTTATTGGACCGTGGGTTAGAGCAACGTCCATGGAGATGAGATTTTCCGATTCATGGCCGCAGGTCCCGGGCGATTCGCCCCGCGGGTTGCGTCCGCTCGGCTGGAGCGAACTCTGCGCCCGGCTGGTGGCGGCGCATGATACCCGGGGGGTGCTTCCGGGCGCGGCGGCAGGATTGGTCATGGCCAGCAGCTCAGGTTCGGGTGGCGGCGCGACCGGACCTCACGGCGGGAAAGGCTCCAGCTTCCATGAATCGGCTGCGGTGTTGCTCCGGAGCGTTGAAATGGAGGCTGAAGGGCCCGTTAACCCCGCCTCTTCAGCGAATGGAAATGACGTGACAGGCACTAAGGGCTCAGTTCCTGAAGTCGCCCCCCCAACGTCGACCAGACGAGAATTGACATGATTGAGAACCAGAAAATCAAGCCCGCGCAAGTCATTGGCCCTCTCGGGGAGCCGCTGACGCTGGACAGTCTGCCGCCGCCCTCGACCACGCGCTGGGTGGTTCGCCGCAAGGCAGAGGTTGTCGCGGCCGTTAACGGCGGGTTGCTCACGATCGACGAGGTCTGCGAGCGTTATGGCCTGACGCTCGAGGAGTTCGCCTCCTGGCAGCGCGCGGTCGATCGTTCGGGCATGCAGGGCCTGCGTGTCACGCGCATCCAGCATTACCGCGATCTCTACGAGCGTCAGCTCAAGTTCTGAAAGACGCGCGCCTGCGCGGCGCTGTACGGATATCTGGAATGGCCGTCCCGGCAATCGGGGCGGCCATTTGCTTTGGCTTGCACGAAGAGGCCGGATCGGTCTGCTGTTTCGGGTTGCAACCGCGCCACGTTGGAATCATTTGTTCATGCGCTTCGTCGAGCCGCAATTGTCACTCGTCGGATGCTCCGCTAAGACAAGGGTAACGTGCGGCACAGCGAGGCTTCCTGCGCTTGCGGGAAGTGATATAGAAATATAATACACCTCAACGAGGGTGGGGATCGGCCCCCATTCTCGGCTGTTCGGCGCCCGACCGGGACTAAGGCACGTGAACGACATGAATTACGAAACGACGATCAGATCGGAGCTGCGGCCTGCCATCGAACCGGCCATCAGCGATGGCGATCTCGGCTCGCGCGGCGGCGGACAGCGCCGCCTGATGATTGTCGCGGCGGTGATCGCGCTCGCACTCGGTCTCGGCTGGTATTTCATGCACAAGTCGCCGGCAGCGACGGATGCTGCGGCTGCCCGTAGTGCGCAGGCCCAGTCGGTCAGCGTTATCACCCCGGGCCGTTCCAGCGTGACGGGATCGATCACCGCCAGCGGCACCATCGCGGCGCGGCGCGAAATGCCGGTCGGTGCGGCAGGCGAAGGCGGCCGCGTCGTCAGCGTGCTGGTCGATGCCGGTGACTGGGTGCAGGCCGGGCAGGTTCTTGCCGTGGTCGATCGCGCCGTGCAGACGCAGCAGATCGCAGGGCAAGCCGCCAATATCGAAGTGCAGCGCGCCAACGCCCGGATCGCGCAGTCGAACCTGGACCGTGCCCTCAAGCTTGTCGAACGCGGGTTCATCTCGAAGGCCGACGTCGACCGCCTGACCGCCACGCGCGATGCGGCGGTTGCGCAAGTCCGCGTTGCGGCTGCGGCGCTCGAACAGCTCCGCGCCAGTACCGCGCGGCTCAATATTGTGGCCCCGGCGGCCGGCCTTGTGCTCACCCGCGGTGTGGAACCAGGTCAGATTGTCAGCCCCGGCAGCGGCGTGCTGTTCCGGATTGCGAAGGACGGCCAGCTCGAAATGCAGGCGCGCCTCGCCGAGAACGATCTCGCGCGGTTGTCTGTTGGCCAGTCTGCCGATGTGACGCCGGTCGGCACCGCCAAGGCGTTTACCGGCCAGATCTGGCAGCTTTCCCCAACGATCGACACGCAGACACGTGAAGGCATCGCGCGGATCGCGCTCGGTTATGATCGCGCGCTGCGTCCGGGCGGCTTTGCCAGTGCGCAGATCCGCAGCGGCTCGGTGACTGCACCGATGTTGCCGGAATCGGCGATCCTGTCAGATCAGCAGGGTGCATTCGTCTACGTCGTCGACCAGAACAACAAGGTCTCCCGTCGCGCGGTGAAGACCGGGGACGTCACCGCGCAGGGTATCGTCGTATCGGAAGGCCTTGCTGGCAACGAACGTGTTGTCCTGCGCGCCGGTGGTTTCCTCAACCCGGGCGATGTCGTGCGCCCGGTTGCTGCCAGCGCCGCCACGCCCGCCGGCTCGTGAACCGAGGGCCGCACACATGAACTTCCGCAACATCTCCGCCTGGTCGATCCGCAACCCGGTCGTACCCATCGTCATGTTCCTTGGCCTCACGCTGGCCGGGATTGTGGCGTTCATGGGCATGAAGGTGCAGGATCAGCCGGACATCGAATTCCCGCTGGTCATTGTCACCATCTCTCAGCCGGGCGCGGCGCCGACGGAAATCGAAAACCAGATCACCCAGCGCATTGAATCCGCCGTGCGGACAATCGCGGGCGTCGATACCCTGAGTTCGACGGCGACCGAAGGGTCCAGCCAGACCATGGTCCAGTTCGCCATCGGCACGGACATCAATGCCGCGGTGAACGAGGTCAAGAACGCGGTCGATCAGGTGCGCGGCGATCTGCCCGAAGGCATCCTCGAACCGCAGGTCGTCAAGGCGCAGACCTCGTCCGACGCCATTGCCTACTTCGCCGTCTCCGCCGACGACATGACCATCGAGCAGCTCTCGTGGTTCATCGACGATTCGGTACGCAAGCGGCTGCTTTCGGTCCCCGGCATGGCGGAAGTCGTCCGCAATGGCGGCGTGAGCCGTGAGATTGCGGTGACGCTGGATCCGATGCGGATGAAGGCGCAGGGCGTCACGGCGACGCAGATCAACGCTGCGCTGCGCCAGGTCAATCTCAACGCAGCAGGCGGCCGCGCTGAAGTCGCCGGTTCGCGCCAGGCCGTGCGCGTGCTCGGCAATGCATCGAGCGCATTCGAACTTTCGCGCACCCAAGTCGGCATCACCGGTGGCCGCACCGTCCGCCTGTCCGACGTCGCCGACGTGCGTGACAGCTTCAGCGAGATCACCTCGATCGCCAAGCACGACGGCAAGCCGGTCGTCACCTTCAGCATTGCCCGCGCGCGCGGCGAATCCGACGTCAGCGTCTATGACGATACCGTCAAGGAACTCGCCAAGATCGAGAAGGAGCAGGGCGGCCGGGTCCACTTCATCCAGCTCTTCTCCAGCGTTGGCTATACCAAGGAACAGTACAAGTCCTCGATGTCGGCGATGGTCGAAGGCGCGGTGCTCGCCGTGATCGTGGTCTTCTTCTTCCTGCGCGACTGGCGGGCGACGATCGTCTCGGCGATCGCCATTCCGCTGTCCTCGATTCCGACCTTCTGGCTGATGAGCCTGATCGGTTTCACGCTCAACACGATGTCGCTGCTCGCGCTCGGCCTCGTCGCGGGTGTTCTGGTGGACGATGCGATCGTGGAGATCGAGAACATCGTCCGGCACATGCGGATGGGCAAGTCGGCCTATCAGGCGGCCATCGACGCCGCGGACGAGATCGGCCTCGCGGTTGTTGCCACGACCTTCTCGATCGTCGCGGTGTTCCTGCCCGTCGCGCTGATGCCCGGTGTTTCCGGCCAGTTCTTCAAGAACTTCGGTCTGACGGTCGTCATCGCGGTGCTGTTCTCGCTGCTCGTCGCGCGCATGATCACGCCGATGATCGCGGCCTATTTCCTCAAGGCCCACGGTCAGGCCGAACATGGCAACGGGCCGTGGATGCAGCGCTACATGCGTGTACTCGAATGGTCGCTCGATACCCGCGCCGTGGCTGCCTACCGCGAGCGCTTCCCGCGCCGCTGGTTCCGTGCGCGCCTGCGCGATCACCGCTTGTGGATGATGGGCGTAGCCACCGGCGCGCTCGCGTTCACGGTGGTGCTGTTCATGGTCATCCCGTCGCAGTTCTTCCCGGAAACGGACGGCGATTTCAGCCGCATCACCATCGAGATGGTGCCCGGCACCACGATCGAGCAGACCGAGAAGAAGGTCGATGAAGTGCTCGCGCTGGTGAAGGACGAGCCCGAGATCGACGTCGCGCTGGAGCGCATCAACGAGGGCAATGGCCGTGTCTTCCTCGAACTGAAGCGCGACCGTGCGCGTTCCAGCATCGAATTCGAACGCGCACTGACGCCGCGCCTGCAGAAGGTGGCCGACGCACGCGTGAGCTTCATGAACCAGAACGGCGGCGGCCCCGGCGGCGGTTCGGGCCGCGCGATCAGCGTCATGCTGTCCGGTTCCGATCCCGATCTCCTGCAGAAGACCGCACAGACGCTGGTCGAGCAGATGAGCGGCCTCAAGGAAGTCGTCGCGCCGCGCATCAGCGCCGACTTGCGCCGCCCGGAAATCGTGATCACCCCGCATCTCGATCTCGCCGCCTCGCTCGGCGTGACGACCCAGCAGCTGAGCCAGGTCATCCGCATCGCGACCCAGGGCGAGATCGACCAGAATAGCGCCAAGTTCTCCTTGTCGGACCGTCAGGTGCCGATCCGGGTGAAGCTGCCGGTCGCGTCGCGCCGCGATCTGACGACGCTCGAGAACCTGCCGGTCCCCACCGTCTCGGGCGGTTCGGTCCCGCTTTCGCGCGTCGCCACCATCGGCTTCGGTTCGGGTCCGACGAGCATCCAGCGTTACAACCAGAACCGCCGGGTGTTCATCGGTGCCGACCTGCCGCCCGGCGTGGTCAAGGGCACCGCCGATGCTGCGATCAAGGCCCTGCCGATCATGAAGAACCTGCCCCAGGGCGTCTCCAATGCTCCGGCCGGCGAAGATCGCTGGCAGGAGGAGATGCTTAAGAACTTCATGATCGCGCTCGCTGCCGGCGTGCTCTTGGTGTTCTCGGTGCTCGTGCTGCTCTACCGCCGCTTTATATCGC